>CESB01148852.1_pt1 | contig 12137 bp, 9 predicted proteins | sample 531071 | NCBI WGS metagenome assembly CESB01 (sample SAMEA2621259, study PRJEB7988) | marine metagenome | biome: marine biome (ENVO:00000447); feature: surface water layer (ENVO:00002042); material: "saline water (ENVO:00002010), including plankton (ENVO:xxxxxxxx)" | depth 5 m | reverse complement strand
ATAATTCTGCTTTTGGTATGTTCGCCTTAACAAGCAATACCACAGGTCAATATAATACTGGCTTAGGTAAAAGATCGCTCTTCTCTAATGAAAGCGGTCAGAGAAATACCGCTGTAGGTTTTGATGCCTTATATTCAACTGATACAGGCAACTACAATACTGCACTTGGTTTCTACGCTATGAGATCAAATACTGATGGCAATTTTAACGTTGCTATTGGTAATGACGCAGGAGTATTCCTGAACACAGGTGATGGCAATACTTTCCTTGGAGCCAAGGCTGGAGAAAACCTTACAGATGGAGATTACAATGTGATCGTTGGTTATAATGCATGTGACTCCTTGCTTTCAGCAAGCAATAATCTTTGTATCGGTGCTAATGGTAATAACTTGATTACCGGTAACTTTGCTCAAGGAATTGTAGTGCTTGGAAATGGTTTAGGTTATACCCACGTCGATGGAGACTTATATGTTTCTGGTACAATTTATGAGGGTCAAACACCTACATCAAGTAATTCTGATAGCGACTCTGATAATAGTTCTTCTAATACTGGAACTGCAGCAGCTAGCAATGCAGGCCCTTCAGGAGAATCGACAGATTCAGATGATCTAGGTCCAATTTTTGAAGAACCCGATCCAGGTGCTGGTGCTAGTTCAGATGATCCACAAAGAGATAATGAGAGATTTGCTCGATTAAATGAAAAATTAAATTCAGCTGATCAAAGCTACACAACACTTAATGCTGATATTCAAGCTAACGCACAAGCAATTTCTAGCCTTCAAAGCTATGTACAAGAAATGCATGTAGATATGAATGCAGGTTTTGCAATGAGTGCAGCTATTTCAGCAAAAGCTTTTCCAGCAAGAAAAGGTTGGAGCTTTTCTGGTGGTGCAGGCTTCTATGAAAACCAAGAAGCATTGTCATTTGGTATTAATTATATAAGTGATGATTTTGGCTTTACCGTAAACCTTGCTCAATCACAGAGAGAAGGAACTATGACAAATGTTGGTTTCTCAGTAAGTATGGATTCAATATTGAATTTAAAAAAATCTAAAGATTAAGCCACAGAGCAAACAATTATTAAGTTGATTTATATAAATACAAATCAACTAATCAACATAAAGTAATAATAACGATCTAATAATCACTTTACTCTAAATCTATTTACTTCATCATGTAAATCTATTGATTTTATTATTAAAGATGCTGGGTCTTTTGTTAAAGGACGCCAAACCCATTTGCTAAGATTGTTATTTGAATTCTGCAGAAATCCACCAAAAGGAATAGTCAGTCTTATACCTTTATCAAATGAACCTTCACCATATTCTTTTTTAGAAACATTCGTGCGTGAGAAGAAGCCAGTAAATTCAATCCCATTATTAAATCGTCTAGATAATTCAAGAGTGTATCCTTCATCACCTGCTATATACTCTCCGATTGATAGTTTCATTTTAATTTTTGTAATTGGTTCGATCACTTGTGCACTAAGCCTCAAGATATTATTTTGATATTCCATAAAGTTAAAATTCATTTTGTAATCTCTTTTTTTAAGCATGTAATATTCTGCTCCATAGGAAAAGTTTGAATTTTCTTTTGAAAATACGTAATCAATGCCTATTCCTCCAAACATTTCTTCAAAAATTCCACCTGTAAATCTAAAAAAATGTTCTCTATTAAAACTTTTTAAATAATTAACTTCCATTCTGCCAATTACTATCCGCTGACTCATTTCTTTAAGGTAATCCTTATTATCTGACCTTACTTGTGCAGGAAATGTGTCAACTGGTTCTAGATACAATTCATCGAAATTATCATAAAGTGAATGCTTAATATTCATCAAAAATAATAGATCATCGTCAAATACTATCTCTAAATTATTCTCAATTAGGAATCCGTAGTGCAAAAAATTTTCTCTCGCTGCGATAAGTGTTCTTAATGAGGGGTATATTTGATTTTTAACTATAGGGAATTTATTTTTTACTTCATAAACTAAATTTGCATCATTAATTTCTTTAGAAGTAGATTTACTATTTTTGGCATTAAATTGCTTATGCTTTGGATAATATGACCTGACTACTTCCATCCCAAGCGCACTTTGAACTATGTGAATATTTTTTTTTGGTAAATTGGAAAGCTTTAAGTTATCAAGTATAGTTTGATTTACTAATCTTTGGTCCGCATAACTATTTTGCTTTACTGCAATGATTAATTCATCATCTTTCTCTTTTACATATTCAAGCCCAATATCATTCTCTGCAAGAATAGTCCTTAACTTTTGAAGAGAATCACTTCTTTTAGTTATGATATTTTTGTTTCCATAATCTGAAAAGTTTAAATAATAAGTTCCCTGAAGTTGTAATTGGTTCCCTCTTACAAAAGAGGTTTTAAATTCAATATCATTCTGTCTATATAGAAACCCAATATTTATTCTACTTTCTGCTTCTTTATAATTAGATTTTCCAGGTGTAATAGTTGGATCATACTCTATCAAAAAAGTAGATTTATTATTTAATTGATATGATAATGCGCCAAATAGCGATACTTTCTGTCCTGAAAAAAGAGTATCAATATCTACTTGTCCTCCGCCTTTACGAAAACCTGATGGTCGTAATTTAAAATTATCATCAATGTAGCCAAAGGGGTTATTAAATTTACTACTTCCCGCTAAAGCCCCCCAACCGATTCCGATTGAATAATTTAACTTTTGATTGTTTCCACTTAATACCATATATTCTGAAGAAAAAAGGCCAGTCCCAGCAAAATCATTCACTCCAATAGCTAAATTGTGGCCTAGAAATTTCCTTGGATATGCTAATTTTAAGTTGAAGCCTTTGTCTTTATAACTCTGCGTGAAACCTGAACCTGGATAAGGTCTATTTGCAATATCAACATAAAAAATAGATGCATCAAACCAATCAAATGGACTTACATTAATATATAGTCGTGAAATTGGATCAGACTTTGAAATTCCAATAGATAAAGATGCTTCTTCTGCGGTATATGCTGAAGGCAAAACTATATACCCAATATTACCAAATTCATTTAAAGATTTTGATGCGTTTGCAAATGAGAAAAAAAATAATATAAAAAAAAGATAATGCTTCACAGTAAGATATGCCTTAATTCTGAATGGCATTTAAAGATGCAGCTGCAAAGGCAATATCAGCTATAATTTTTGTAGCTGTTGAAAGAAGTGGAATTGTATCTAGTTTCGTATAATCTCTTGGAATTACAATTAAATCACCTGGATCAGGATATATTTGATTAGAAAAATAGTTCCTTGATAATGGCACTGAAGTTCCATTTGCTTTTATAACATATGCACTTGAGACATTCGCATATTCTGTATAGCCCCCTGATAAATTTACATAATCTTCGTAACTTAATTTTGAATCAAATGAAACAGTAGATGGATTTAATACTTCACCAGAAATTGATATTTCACTTTGAAAGCTTGGGATAAATATTGAATCACCTGCCTCTAAAATTAGTTCCCTTGAAGCAAAACTATCAGGCTCAAAATCTCCAGTAAGTCGTCCAGCAACTTCAATATTTTCAGCAGAGTTTAGTAGCTCAAGAACGGAAGAATCAAATTGATTATTTGAATTCATCGGGTTATTAGCTGATTGGATATAAGTATCAAGTAATATTTTTCTTGCAGCTTGAAGAGCTTTTTTTTCAGTATTTTTTATTCTTTCCCTAGAAAAAAATATTCCATTAACAAATGATGTTTTAGTAAATCCGCCAGCAATTTCATATAAATCTTGCAGAGTTGTTCCCAATGGAACATTGAACTCACCACCATTAACAACAGAACCATTGATTCGAACAGTGATAAATTTATTTGGCTCATCATTAAAAGATATAAAATTAATATCCTCGGATTTTATAAGTTCATTTAGCTGTAATTTCGAAGTTACATTTGTGCCAGAAACAAAAGAAATCTCATTTACAACATCTCTATTAAGTCCAAAATAGTCAAGAAGTAACTTAGGAACAATTCTTCCTGTAACTGGGATTAAGAAATCTTTATTTTGAGTTTCAATAAATATTAAATCGTTTTCTCTTATATCCAATTCAAAATTAGATAATAATTCATCAGTTAATCTGTCTGTTTTGGTGATTGCTTTTACCTCTAAAAATTCTGTATAAACCTGATTTTTTTCTTTTTTTGTTATTTGTCTATCTGACAAATTTTTCACATCTTCCTTTGAAAAGAAATATATTTCAGGCTTTGATTCTAAAGTTATTGATTGATAAGTTTCTTCATCAAATAAAGAGAAATAGTTATATTTCTCACCTAAAAAACCATCTTTCTGTTTCAAGATTGCATAAAATGGATACACTTCTTCTGATACGATAATTTTTTCAAGAAGAGATGACAGATTGTCGCCTGATTCATAAGCATAAGAGCCTTGAGAAACTGAGTCTCCTCGAACTTCAACATAATTACTCTCCTCTTGTGAAACATTTGAACCGACATAGAGTGTAGATAATAATCTGTTGCCAACGGTTTCTGATTTATCAAAAATTTCTACCCTACTCACATTATCTCTTACAAAATTAACTGAAATATTATCCATGTTAGCGTTGTTAGTTAAGCCTTGTGCAAAACTTAAGAGTTTTTCTACTCTGTCTTCAGATTTATACTCATATATCTTTGGTCTATGGACTTGGCCGTTAACAGTTACAAAGTTTGATGTTGCTGGAACAATTACAGTATCACCATTTCTTAAGTTTTGATCTACAGTTAAATTTCCATCGATGAGAAAGTTATACATATCAATATTTATGCTACTACCATCAATTCTGTTTATTTTTATGTTTCTTAAACTAGCTCCTTGAGTTAAGCCATTTGCATATTTTATTGCCTCACTCACTGTTACAAATGGATTAACAAAATAGGTTCCTGGTGATGCAACAGATCCAATAACAGATATTTTCTTCATTGATGCCTCTTTAACATTTAAAAATGCTTTTGTTCCAATATAGGATTCACTTAAAAAAGAATTAACTTTTTTTTCAGCATCTGTGAGAGATAAGTTTCTTAGATTGATTTTTCCTACTTCGGGGACGAGTATGTTTCCCGATAGATCAACTCTTACATCGATTAATACATTTTTTTCACCCACTAGCAAAAGTTCAAGATTATCATTGAGTGATATTTCGTAATCTGATTGCAATGGTAAATCCAATAAAGGCGTATTTGTAGCTGAAACAACATCAAAAAAACTAAAACCAAAGTAATCACTTGTATCATTTGTTGAAATTTTAGTGTTATTAGCTTCAATTGAATTTTCAAGCTGAATATCTTCCATAACAAAAGATGCGGAATTTTCTCTATCCACCAAATCAGATCTTAAACTTTCTAAATCTTTTTCTTTCAAAAGTTCATTAACTTCTTGAGCATGAAAAAAAGCAGAAGAAAACAAAAGTAACAGAACTTTAAATTTTACTCTCATATGGATTATTAATGATAAAGTAAGAAACATTAACTATCAATTTTTAGAATGTTCAGAAAAATAAGAAAAGCTTTAATCTATAACGAAAAAATAGCAATTTTTAAGCCTTTTTTACTGCATTTATATGCAACATTTTTTTCACCAATTTTGAAAGATAAGGAAAAAAATAATCTTGAATTTATAGTTTCCAAAAAGAAGAAATTTGTATTCGTATTGAATCCAAAAGTAGCCAGTAGATCATTAATAGATTTTTTTTCTAAATCAAATATTGACTTCTCAATAGTTGAAACTGATTTAAAAACTGTTCATAAAAACTATCCATCGAATATTTATAATTACTATGCATTAACTAGAAATCCTTACTACAGGCTATTGTCGTGTTTCGCTCAAAAAATTATTAATACTGATCCAGTTATTAGGGCAAGAATTCACTCACAATTTACTGGCATCGATAAAATACAAAGCTTAGAAAACTTTATTGATTGGCTTTTAACTAGTGAGGGGTCAGATAAAGTTGCAGATAGACACTGGAAATCACAAACTAAAATTCTTTATTTGGATGAATTTTATAGAGAGCCCTCTTACGAAAACATTGGTAGGATTGAGGAAATAGATAAATTTATTGAATATTTTTCTAATAAATATGGTCTGACAAATAAAATTAGTAAAAAACTTGAAACCGGATCTAAAAAATATGATGAATTGAATGAAGATTATTTTCTTAAAGTTAAAAAGCGATATAAGTCAGATTTTGAAAAGTTTAATTATTGATCAAGATGAAGACCACACTCATTCAAAGAGTTTTCTTTACACAAATCTTTGTAGTCAAGGTTCATTGGTAGTGAGAATTTTTGGCAGAAGCTCTTAATTTCTTCATCTTTAAACTTAGCCAATGGTGAAATTTTTATAACCCCTATATCTGAAGTATTATAGAGATTAATATCTTTTCGATTATTTGTTTGCGACCTCCTAATGCCTGAAAACCAAAGTTTTTTATTGTTTTTTTCTATGTAATCTTTAAGAGGTTCCCTTTTACTTGATCTACATATTTCTGCTTTTTCTTTCTCAGGCAAGGAGAGCAAATCTCTTCCCTTCAAAAACTTTTCGACATATTTTTGTCTATCAATACACGTTAAGTTAAATTCAAATCTGTCTTGAATTTTTATCATATGACTTTTTATATCACCCAAACAAAGACCATTATTGATATAAAGAACATCTGGTTTAATATTTAATTGGTCAAACAAGAAAAACATTAATGCCGATTGATACCCAAAACTAGTAGTCAAAAAATAATCTTTTCTCTCTTCTATACTAAATTTAATGCTTGAAAGAGTGTCTTCTAGACTATGCATAGTTAAACTAAAAAATTGAATTAAGTTTCAATGTTGATAGTATATGGCTATTATTTTTACATTGCTATGAAAGTTATTATATTTGGTGGAGATGGTTTTTGTGGATGGCCCACATCTTTGAGACTTGCTAAATCTGGCCATGAAGTAGTTATTGTTGATAATTTGTCGAGAAGAAAAATTGATCTTGATCTTGAAACAAATTCATTGACTGAAATTGCTGATATTGAGACAAGGATTAGAGAGGCAAATCAAGTGCTTAAGCCTAAACATAAAATAAATTTTCATAATATTGATATCAAAGATGATTTTAAAAAACTTGATGATTTAATTTGTGAATTTAGACCAGAAGCCGTAGTCCAATTTGCTGAACAAAGAGCTGCACCATATTCAATGATCAATGATGAAAGTAGAAGATATACCGTTGATAATAATATTACGGCAACTCACAATATTTGTTCATCTATAGTCAAAAATAAACTTGAAACTCATATTATTCATTTAGGCACGATGGGGGTCTATGGATATAACAAAGACTTTGGTATTATCCCAGAGGGCTATTTAGATATTGAGATATCACAAACAAAGAAAACCACAGAGGTACTATACCCTGCAAACCCTGGAAGTATCTATCATATGACTAAATGCTTGGACCAGTTAATCTTTCAATTCTACAATAAAAATTGGGGATTGAAGTTCACGGATCTACATCAAGGAATTGTATGGGGTGTGAATACAAAGGAAACTATATTAAGCCCTTCGCTTGTCAATAGATTTGATTATGATGGTGTTTATGGAACTGTTCTAAATAGATTTATAGTGCAAGCAGCTAACGATTATCCATTAACTGTATATGGAACAGGTGGCCAATCAAGAGCATTTATTCATATTAATGACACTGCCGAATGCATAAAGATAGCTTTAGAAAATCCACCCGATCAAAATCATAAAGTAAGAATAATGAATCAAGTTGCAGAAGTACAAAAAGTTAGAGATCTTGCAATATTAATTTCGGATAAATTTAAGGTGGAAATTAAAAATGTTGAAAATCCAAGAAAAGAATTGAGTGAAAACGAACTAGAAGTAAAGAATGATAACTTTTTACAGTTGGGTTTCAAGCCAACCTTACTTGAAGACGGCCTTATTGATGATGTAAATACTATTGCTAAACAGCTTCAAAAAAACTTCAAAGAAGAAGTTATTCTTAACTCTCCAAAGTGGTAGAAAATAAAATAAGCTTAATAGTCACCAGCTTTAATGCCAGCGGTTACTTAAGCTCTCTAGAAAGATTTTTCGACAAAAGTTCTGCACTATTTCAAGAAATTATAGTCGTTGATGATTGTTCTACAGATAATACATACTTTCAACTACAAAAATTGCAGAAAAGATACAAGATTAGATTAATTCAAACTGAATCAAATACTGGTAGACCATCTATACCTCGGAACATTGGTATCAAAGAGGCAAGTTCGGAGTTGATTATGTTTTTAGATGTTGATGATTTTATTCCAAGGGAGTACATCAAAAACATTATCAAACAAAAAAATCCAGAATATATATATTCTGGAACTAAAGTCCCTATAAACATTCATGAATATAAAGATGATTACAAAATTAATTTTAATATGAGTAGATTATTGTCTTATCAACAAATTGAAACGAAAAATTTTATATGTTTTTCAGGTGTCTGCATGCCTTCTAAAATTGCCAAAAAATATAAATTTTTAAATGAGCCATTAGAAGATTTTTTATACTGGCGAAAAATTCTTAAGGAAAATAAAAATTTGAAAATTTGCAAATATCTAGATGTGCCAATAGGTTATAATTCTGATATTTCTCTATCACCAAATAAAGCAAAACAATTAAAAAGAATTTCAAACCATTTAAGAGGAATATCTTTGCTTAGGTATTTTTTGAACACGTTACTTTTAAGAATTTATGAAACCATTCTATTTTTAAAATATAAGAATTTTTTGAAAAATAATAATTAATTACTTTTTTTATAAATTGATAAAAAACCAAAGATTATCCATGGATCATATAAACTCAACTTTGAAAAAAAGAATAGTTGAAAAAAAGCTAAACACATTAAAGATAGATGAATTGGGCTTTCAAATTTTATGCCTTTAAAATAATTATAAAAAAAATATCCGAGAGGAATTAAAAACAGGTAACCAAAATCATAAGTTATTTGAAGAATATATGAAAAAGGCTTAATTACTTGATTTTTATCATAGATGAAAGTTGGATCACCTAAAACAAATTCATATCGATCAATATATTTTATATAATCATTTTCAATAAAATCTTTTAAAAATTTTTCATCTACACTGCCCAAACCATTTCCAAGAGGATTACTAGTCAGCATCTCAATGGCAGCAATATTTTGCAAAAATCTTCTTCCGCCGCCTAGTGATATAAGATCATAATAATTAATAGCTTCATTCGTAAGAATATATTCAAGACCTACTTCAATTGGTTGAAAAGCTCTAATATCCATTAACTTTATAAGCTCATAAATTTGAGGAGATAAAAATATAAAAAGAAATATTACAAAAAATAGAGTAATAGGCTTTTTAAGCAATGAAAGGAAAAAAATGAATACAAGACATAATAGTAACAAAGTAGCACTTCTGTTTAATAATAAAAAGACTACAAATATCGCTATAAAATAAAGAGTATTTCTATTTTTTTCAGTAAGGAAATAGATTATGAAAGTTAAAAAAAAGTATCTACCAAATTGAGATGGCTCTTCATAGATACCTGAAACTCCCCTGAAACCTAATTCATCTTGAAAATTTACATTAAATAATAAATTTATTGAGTCATTTATTATCGAATTACTAAAGAATGCTTGAAAAAAAGCTAAGAAGATGAAGAAAAAAGTCATATATTTACTGATAAGATTAAAATCTTTTTCTGTAAAATTTTGAAAGTAATTTAGTAAAAAAAATGGCGCAATGTAAGCTACCAAATAGTTAAAACTAAAACTGGAAAAGAAAATTTGGTGAAAAAGACATAAAATTAAGAAGAATAGTGAAAATGAATAAATCTTCCAATCTAAACTAGAATAATTTTTCTTTGCAAAAATATCATAAAGAGAAAAAAACAAGAAATATGGATATGGTCTTGATAAAAGACTCAAGTTTGATATCAAAGGCACTATGAACCTAAGATTTTCTTCCCTTATAGTAAATCCTTAATAAATAAAATGAACTTATAATAAATGCAAAAAAGATACTATTTAATAAAACGTTGCTAACTAATTTTGGTTTTTTTGATTCAATGGTAAGAAATATACTTTGATTTTTATCTTCTACTCTTACTAAATTATCTAGGCTATTTGTTAGAGAGCTTAAATAAAGATTCTTTAACTCAATATTCGCGGCTTCATCTATTTTGGTTGTGTAATTATCTATTTTATTTTTAAAATAGTTTGTAAGTTCTAATCTTGATATTTCCTCTGAAACTTCAATAATCTCTTCAAGAATTTTATCTAGATTTTCGAAACTGTCCCAATGCAATTTAATTATTATGAAGTTATCTCTTATTTCATAATTAATATTATCTTTGAGAAATAATTCTAACGTGTCATGCTTCTCCTTATTTACAAATTCTTGATTTAAAAGCCTTCTAATATTTTCGAGAATTCCAATTTCGAGTTCTTGAAAATATATGAAATTATCTGACTCAATTAATTCTTTAGCAGTATTTTCTGAGGTTAAATTGTACAAAAAGATGTCTTTTATAAAATTATTATCTGTATTATTCAGCAGCCCTATTGGTGTAGCTTCTTCAACATATTCGTCAAACAAAATAATTTCTGTTAAATATTTTTTTTCTGCAATAAAAAAAGAATAGATTTGGAATAAAAAAAATGATGATATGAAAACAATAAATACTGACTTAATATTTTTTTTCAAAAAAATAAGGGCATCTTCAAAGTTTTGTACTTTAGTCATAGTAAGTATTTATATTAACAGTATTTTTATAAATAGACCCTCATTAATGAGTTTTGGTGATAAAGGTTTATAATTTTTTGTGAAGTTATGTTAGCAAAATTTTTTAAAAACAAGGCAATTTTTGAAATTTCTTCATACGCTTATATATCGATTATAGAGAAGGTCGTTGGGCTTTTTATTACAGGATATTGTATTCGAGTACTTTCAAAATCTGAGTTTTCTGAATTAGCTTTATTCCTTTTTACAACTGCCTTTTCATTTAAGCTGATAAACTTTGGACAAAATTACAGATTAAGAATTGAGCTGAATAAACAGAATAGAAATATTTTAAATCAGGTTTCAAGGTCTCTTACAGCATGTTTGAGTGCACTCATCTTCTCAAAAATTCTTTTTTTTATTTTTTATTCATATGGAGTAATAAATTTTCTTGAGACAAAATATGTTCTAATTTTTATAAGTCTTATAATTTTTCGATTTTTGTATGATTTCTATATGAATTTTTTAATATCCATACAATCGCCAGATGTATACCTGAGAACAGGTATGACTTTTGTTTTCTTTTCAATAACGTTGTTTTTTTTCTTTGAACTAATCTTTGAATGGGGCCCTTTTTTATCAAGAATTTATTCTTTCGTTATTTCATTAATTTTTACTTTGATTATTCAATTGCCTTTAAAGCAAATTTTTTTAGATTTTAAAATACAAATAAAAAAGAGGGATTTTATTTTTGGCATTAAGATTTTTATGGGCATTCTTGCTCTTGAAGGCGCACTATTAGTCGAACGATATATTTTAAGTGACCTGGTAAGCAAAGAGTTGGTTGCAGAAATCTTTGTCGCTCTAAGTGTAATATCACCACTTTTACTTTTGTTTGAAGCAATTAATAAGCGGTATTCATCCTGGTATTTTCAACAAATGCATTTAAAACAAGAAGAAAAAGTTGATAAACAAGTTAATAAGATAATTTTTTTATGTTTTGTAATAAGTTTATTTTTTGCTTTTCTTTCGCCATTTCTTGGTTCTCTTTATGCAGGTGAAAAATATACAAATCAATCATTTGTTGTAATTATTTCCATGTTGTCGCTTTATCCTTTTTTGCAACTTCTCTATCAGTTTGAAGAAAGGTACCTTCTGCATATTGATAAACTTAATGTAATTGCTGTAAATTCTTGGATTGCTTCATTCTTATTTATTTCTTTTGTAATCCTGTTGATTGATCAAATGAATTCAATAATATATGCATCAATCTTTCTATCCTTTTACTTAATAAGATTTTTACTTGCATTCGCCACAGTAAAATTTTTTAAATAGGACTTGGTGCCCAGGGCCGGACTTGAACCGGCACGAAGTTTCCTTCGAGG
>CESB01010993.1_pt1 | contig 12141 bp, 3 predicted proteins | sample 531071 | NCBI WGS metagenome assembly CESB01 (sample SAMEA2621259, study PRJEB7988) | marine metagenome | biome: marine biome (ENVO:00000447); feature: surface water layer (ENVO:00002042); material: "saline water (ENVO:00002010), including plankton (ENVO:xxxxxxxx)" | depth 5 m | reverse complement strand
AAACATGATAAACATGATAAACAGGATAAGGATGAATATATTGAAGAAGAAGACGCAGAAAGCAAAATAGGCAAAGCTAATCCAATTTTACAAAGATTATTAAACTATGAAAAAAAATTATTTTCAAATAAAATAGAAATGCTTTCTGGTAATGAAAATAAATTATTTACAAACTATTCTAGATTGTGTCAAGCGAAAAGACAACCAGTTATATTAAGTGAAGAAGAAAAAAGTAAAATAGATAATGAAAATCCTGGTTCATATAATGAATCATTAGAATATACAACTAATAGTAAAAAAAAATATTTTTATATTTGTCCAAGATTTTGGGATATAAAAAATAATTTACCAATTACAAAAGAACAATATGATTCTGGAAATTATGGAACCTTATTAAATAAAAAAACAGGAAATATTATGAGTTTTGATAAAGATATTAATAATCATATACCAAAAATACCTGGATTTTTAAAAAATAAAACCAGTGATGATTTTTGTTTACCATGTTGTTTTAATAAATCATTAACAAAAAATAAGTCTGCAAAATTATTAAAAAGAATTAAAAAATGTAATAAAAATATAAAAAAAATACAAACAAAAAATAATTCAAGTATTGATTCTTCGCCTGAATATGATTATAATATTGAGTCATTAAATGATGATAATAGTTATGAAAGTGATGATGAAGAAACTGAATCATCTGAAGAAGATTCTGATGATGAAAAGTCGATATCAACAAAAAGAATATATATTCTTAGTGAAAAAAAAATGCCTCTACCAAAAAATAAATATGGAGATTTACCAATAATATTAAGAAATTTTTTACAATTTGAAACATTTAATTGTAGATCTAAAGAAGAACCAAATACATTAAAATATAATTATAGATGTTTATTAAGATGTGGAGTAGAAAAAAATACTAATCAATCATTTATATCTTGTATATGTAACATATATTCAAAAATAAAAAACATACCAAATATATCAAATAATGAATTTAAAATAATATTAATTGATTCTATTGATATTGATAAATTTATATCATATAACAATGGAAATTTAACACAAATATTTTCAACAAAAGATATAATAGAAGATGATATTAGCAAATTTATTATAGAAGAACAATATAAAATATCTAAGTTTTATAATATTTTAGATAAAGAAAATATTTATCAGATAAATATGTATAAAAAATTTATAATATCGTATGAAAATTTTATAAAATATATAAAAAATAATACAATATATATAGATTACACATATTTGTGGGATATTATATGTAAACCTAATCCAAAATTATTTGAAAATGGATTAAATTTAATTATTCTCGATATTACTTCTGAAGATATAACAGAAAATATAAAAATTATTTGTCCAAAACAAAATTATTCTAATGAATTTATAGATGAAGATAAAGAAAATATTATATTAATTAAAAATAATAATATATTTGAACCTATATATGGTTTAAAAGATACATTAAAAATTAAAGAAAGAGAAATTGTAACATTTTCATTTAATTCTGAAAAAGATAACATACAATTAAATGAATTTAAAAAAATTTTAAATATAATTAAAAATGATATAAACCAAAAATGTATTGGAAAAATAAATAATGACAAATATAATTTCGATAAAAATATATCTTTTGAAAAAATTAAAAATATTTTATTAATAAATAATTATTATATTCTTTATCAAATTATTAATTATGAAGGAAAAATAATTGCATTAGTTATAAAAAATAAAGATTTAAAAAGTAATAAAAATTTTTATATACCATGTTATCCTTCAAATTATTCTGAAGAAACAATAGAAATTAAATTTATAGATGATCCAGAAGAAAATTTTTATAATAATTATAATGAAACTAAAGAATTTTTAGAATCTATATATCTATTATCTGACGAAAAAATAAAAGTAAAACCACTTTATAGAATTATTGAAAATAATATGTTAATTGGCATTTTAACAAATGGAAATCAATTTATTCCATTAAAAGAACCCGAACTTTATATTAATGATGAATTACAAGAAATTAGAAATGATAATTATTTAATTTCAGATATTAAAATACAAACAAAAGACAATGAAGATTCAGAAAGAAGTAAATTAATTAAAAAAATAAATCTAGAAACAAAATTTTATAATACTTTTAGAAATACATTAAAAAAAGAATTAATAAATTTTAAAAATAATAATTATAAAATAGAAATATTAAATTATTTAAATGATATATCAATTTTATATTATGACAAAATAGAAAAAATTAAAGAAATAATAAAAAATATATTAGAAAATTCAATTATTTTTCAAGATTATGAAGATGAAGAAATAAATAGAATAAATAATATTGTTCAATGTAATATTGAAAACAACGATGAAGATAAAGATTTATGTAATATAGATAATTGTGTGTATAAAGACAAATCTTGCAAACTAAAAATTCCTGAAAAAAATTTAATAACAAATCAAGATAACAAAGATATATATTTTACAAAAATTTCTGATGAAATTATTAGATATAAAAAATTTTTTATTTATTTATTTGAGTCTGATAATTATATAAATTTACATAACATAAAATATGATATAAAAGAAAATGAAATAATATTATTGCAAAATAATATTAATAAAAATTTAATAAAAGGAAATTATATTGATAATGATTATATTAATACAAATTATGATACATTTTTAATAGATAATAATTATGTTAATGATAAGATAAATACTAGGAATTTTAAATTTTCAAATAAAATTAAAAAAATAATAGACACAAATGAAAAAATAAAGATAAAAATATCTAAAGAAACAAAAGATATAATTGATAAAAAAAAATATGAGAGTAAACAAGAAAAAATAGAAAATAATGATAATCAAAAAGAAAATGAAGATGAAGATGAAGTCGATGATAATGATAAAGAAATAAAATTTTATAATAATACAGAATGTAAAATTAAAAATGATATTATTGTTAAAAAATCTCAACAACTAGTTAATAATTTTAATACAAATATTTTTGAAATATATACATCGATTGATAATGATAAACATTGTTCATATAATATTTTAATAACAATAATTCATGATTTATATGAAAAAAATAAATCATCAATAAATATATCATATGAAATTATAAAAAATAAACTAATTGAGTTTTATTCAACAAATGAATTCGGTATTGCATATCTTAATTCTATTTATCATTATACAAAAAATGAAAATATTAAACCTAATCTTGAAAAACTTGTAGATATTATTTATAATAAAAAAAAATATGATAATGATGTTCAATTTTATGTTAATAATATTATTAATAGTAAAGAATATTATTTATCATATATAGATTTATATGTTATATCTAAAATTTTTAATATACCATTAATTTTTATAAGTACTGGTACAATAAATATTTATATTTCAGATAGAAATTATATAATTTCTAATATAAGTGATACAAATAATTATTATTTTATAAAAATACCTAGTAATAATATGCGAGGTAATAAAAATTTTAAATTATTTCATCTAAAAAATTCACTTAAAATTAATATTGAAAAAAATGTTATTGATAATGATAATTTACAACTTAAATCACAGTTATTAAATAGTATTTCTAGTGAAAATTATGATACATTTCTTACATATATTAAAAAAATTCATTCTAATCTTATAAATGTTAAAAAAGTTACAAAATTTGTTAAAATAAAATAAATCATTTTATATTTATATAAACATAGTTATAAATATTGAATATAATACTTACATTTATTAATATATGTATATTAATAACTGTATATTTAAACAATTGACTGTTTAAATATTTATTTAATTTTAAATATATAATTTTATACAATGGTTCAATTAAATTACTATTAAGATTATTAATTTTTATATTTTTACAATTATTATTAATTTCACTATTAGTTTCACTATTATTTTCTAAATTATATGCCTCTTCATTTAAAATTATATTAGAATAATCTAAATTTGAATAATATAAATTTTCTATAGTATTAATTTGATTAATACTATTACTTTCTTTATTTTCATCATTTTCATTGTTTTCGTAATTTTCATTATTTTCATTATTTTTATTATTTTCATTATTTTCATTATTTTCATTATTTTCATTATTTTGATTATTTTCATAATTTTGATTATTTTCATAATTTTCATCATTATAAGTATTTTCATTATTTTCACTGGTTTGATTAGTTTCATCATTTTCATTATTTTCAGTAGTTTGATTAGTTTGATTAGTTTCATTATTTTCAGAAGTTTCATTAGATTCATTATTATTATTCAATGAATCAGAATAATTTATTAATAAATGTAAATTATTTGTGAAATTTAAATATTTTATTTCTTCTTCAATAATATATTCCATATTGTTTGTTATTTTATTTAAAATGTTAGATACACATATATATTCATTTATATTTTCATAAATAAAAGGTATTTTATTATTGTTTAATAATGCCAATATTATTTTTAATTTATATTGTATATATAATTTATAATATCTATTATGAAAATAATAGTGCATAATATAAATATCTATTAGAACTTTATAGTAATCGTCAATAATACTTAGAGAACAATTTTTAATTCTATTTTTATAATCATTTGTTAAATCTTTTATTGTACTATTTTTAAAATATTTTAATAAAAATATACATAATATTTCACTAGATTCTATTAATATACTTTTTTTTTTATTTATTGAAGAATTTTTTATATAACTATCAATTGTTAATTTATACAAATAAATTTCATTATTTAAAAATAATGATTTTATATCAAAATTTTCACTATAAAATATCTTTAATAAAATCGGAATATTTATATTATTAAATAAACAAAAATTATAAAAATTTAAAAGTTGTGAGTAAGAAAATTCTATATTTGTATAAGGATTTTTTACCTTTATAGGTTTTATTAAAATATATTCTGTAATTGATGTATCATAATTTTCAACAATAGGTTCTTCATAATTTAACAAAGAATTATATATAAGTTTTATAAAATCTGGATAAGTAAAATTATATATTTTATTATTAGAATAAACTTTATAAATATATTTATTTTTTATAATAAAATTTCCTAAAAAATCTTCAGTGTTAAAAATACTATTTCTTTTTTTTTTAAAATTATTTATTTTTTTATTTAATAAAAAAATATTTTTTTGTGCTTTAATAAAGCATTTTATTATAACAACATCATTAATATTATCTTTAAAAAAAATATATTTTTCTTCTATATTATAAATTTTTTTTATATCTTCTTTTATTTTTATATATTTTGGATTATTTTTTCCCATATGTTTTATTAAAAAAAAATTATATATATTTATAAATATACTTAGATTCATTATTTACATATATAATGAATCTAAAAATTATTTTTATATAATTATAAATCTAAATTATAAGTATTACTATTTCCAATATCTATTTTTTTTATATTATTTACATCAAATTTTATTTCAATATTAGATAAACCACAATATTCATCATCTTTTTCTTCATTTAATAATTCATCAATTGATTTATTTTTATCCTTTTCAATATTTTCAATTTGTGATAAATTATCTTTAATTGATTCTATATCTGTTAAAATTTTAAATGAATTTGTTCCATAATATCCTTGTTGTCCACACATTATATTTGCAGATACACCTTTCATTAAATCTAACTCTCCATGTCTTGCTGCTTTTAAAAACATTTCAGGTGTTTCTTCAAATGAAGCTTTTGCAATAGGACCAATATCATCATTATTAATTCCATGTCTAAATATTGAAACCATTTTATTATTACAAGTCATTCTATCTACCAACATACTTAAATGATGATAATTAATATAACCACCGTCAAACTCAATAACTTCCGATAATTCATTAAAAATACATTGTCTAGCGGCTTCAACACCTAATACTTTATATATTTCAATAATATCATTTGTTATTGTATTTTTAGAATCTACAAAATCCATACCTAATAATTCTAATAGATTAGTACCAACAGTATCTAATACCCAAATATCTTTCTTTTTATAAATACCATCAATCTCTTCAAAATTATCTGTTATTTTTCTAAGTAAAACTTTTTTAATATCTTTAACACCTCGAATAATTAAATTATCTAAAATTTCATCTAATAAATTTTTAAGCATATAGATTTCATCTGATTGGTCTAATGAATTTAATATATTTTTCATTTTTTTCCTTTTATTATTTTGAATGTTTTTATTTAAACGTAATCTAAATACTAAATTTTCTGAATTATAATCAGAATACATACAACTTATATTACTATAACTATCATTTAATGCAAAATTAATATCTTCCATCGTAATTTCTTTGTCAAGCATAATACTTCTATCTAATGATAATCTAATAATCCATTTTGATTGTTCTTTATTTGTATCATCATATGTAGTATTACATTCATCTAATAATTTTTCAAATTCATTATATTCATTAATAAAGTCAATATCATTATCTAATAAAGTTGAACTATCATTAGGGTCAAAACAAATTTCTGCTTCCTTTACTAATTCTCTAAATTTTGTATGTTCTAATTCATTAATATAATTTTTGACATCATTTTGATTATATTTTTCTTCTCCATTAATATATACAGTACATGAAGGATTTTTTGGATTTTCAGATAAGGATAAAATTTCTTCAATTCTTGGAACACCACGAGTTACATTTGATTTTGAAGCAACACCAGCAAAATGAAAAGTATTTAATGTTAATTGAGTTGTTGGTTCTCCAATACTTTGTGCAGCAATCATTCCAACCATTTCACCTGGTGAAATAATTGATTTTTTATATGCATTATTAATTGTTATTAATAGTAATTCAATAGATTTTTTACATAATTTCTTATTCATAATTAAATCTTTTGGAGTCAAATAATAATAATATAAAATTTTAAATAGATTATTTGGTTTTGATATAAAAAGTTTTTCTAATTTATTCATATTTTCTTCAATTAAATTAAATACTTCCAATGGAGTAATATCAATAATTATATTTTTATCTTGATGACAAGAAATATTATTTATAATATTAACAAATGATACAGGAACATTTACTGAACTTTTATAAATATTATTTAAAACATTATCTATTACTAATTTTCTAATTTTAATAATATAATTAATGTATTCTTTGGTTTTAATTGATAAATCTTGTTTTTGCTTTTTAAATCTTGAATATGTTTGTTTTGTATATAATGTAGAATATATTGAATCTTTTGTAGAATCATTTGGCATTTGATAATGGCCATATAATTCTTCAATTGTCATATTAATAAATGAAATACTTTGAGATTCTACTCTAATTGGATCAAAATTGTCATCTCCATAAGCATATTGAATAATTTTATTTTTATTATTTCTAACTGTCATATCATAATTTACCATTAAATCTTCTAAACCTTTAATAATTCGTCTTTGAATATATCCTGTTTGTGATGTTTTTACTGCTGTATCAATTAAACCAACTCGACCACCCATAGCATGAAAGAATAATTCTTCTGGGCGCAATCCACTAATAAATGAACTTTCAACAAATCCACGAGCTTCAGGTGAATCATCATATTTTGTAAAATGAGGTAAAGTTCTTTCATTGAAACCATATGGAATTCTTTTACCATCTACATTTTGTTGTCCTAAACATGAAATCATCTGTGAAATGTTTAATTCACTTCCTTTAGAACCTGCATTTACCATAATAACAAAACGATTATTTTCATCTAAATTTTTTCTTCCAATTTTTCCAGCTTCAAATGAAGCTTTATTTAAAATATTATTTACTTTAGTTTCAAATTCATCAATATTTGATTTTCCTGTATTATTTTCAAATATACCAAGATGTAATTCATCTGTTAATGATTTTACTTCTTTTTTTTTATTATTTATAACTTCAATAATTTTATTATTAGTATTATTGTTTGAAATTAAATCACTAATTCCAACACTATATCCATGAATTTTCATATATTCTGTTACAATGTCTTGTAAATTATCAATAAAATTAGATGAAATTTTTTCATTATAATCATTAAAAATTCTATGAATTAATCCTCTGCTAGTATCACCTAATATATTTTTATCTAAAAATCCACGATTTATATTACCACAATTAATATCTAGAACATTATTAGATTTTTGATAATCTTCACTATCATCAAATTTTTTAGTTTTATATTTTAAACTTATATTAGGAATAATTTGAGATAAAATATCTAAATTTTTAACATTAATATCATTAAAATTAATATTTTCTAAGTTAATTGAATTTAAATGAGCTAATAAATTCATTGCTTGTAACGGTTTAAATTTAATATTTTCTCTTGTAAATAAATAACTACTTAATAATGAATCTTGGAAAATACCAATAATAGATTTATTATTTGCTGGACTTATAATATTATTTTTTACCGCAGCTAATAATTTTAATTCTATTTCTGATTCTTCATCTTGTGGCATATGTAAATTCATTTCATCACCATCAAAATCAGCATTATATGGTTTTGTATCTGCTACATTCATTCTAAATGTGTCACCTTTATACATAATATGAGCTGTATGACACATCATTGACATTTTATGTAATGTTGGTTGACGATTAAATAAAACAGAATCACCATTTAAAATATGACGATGAACAATATCTCCTTCTTCTAAATTAATTGATTCTTTATCAACATATCTTAAACTAATACAATCTCCATTTTTTTTTTCATAAATTTTTGCTCCCGGATATACATCTGGTCCATTTAATATTAATTGTTTTAAATAATCTTTATTTTTTCTATTTACAACAATTGGTTTTGTTAAATTTTTTGCAATTTTTAATGGAATTCCTAATTCATTAATTGATAAATTTGGGTCAGGAGTAATTACAGAACGTGCACTAAAATCTACACGTTTTCCCATTAAATTTCCTCTTACTCTTCCTGTTTTTCCATTTAATCTCTCTTTAATTGCTTTTAATGGTCTTCCTGATCTTTGAGCTACTGCTGCAACTCCAGGTATTTTATTATCTACTAATGTTGATACATAATATTGTAAGACAGTTGTCCAATCATCGATAATATTTGGTGATGCATTTTGTTGAATTTTTTCTTGTAAACTTTTATTGGATTTAATAATATTAACAATAATATGAGTTAAATCGTCTTCACTTCTTTGTTGAGCATCATGTTTTACAGATGGTCTAATTGCTGGAGGAGGAATTGCTAAAACTTGACATATCATCCATTCTGGTCTTGAAAATGTTGAACTAAAACCCATAAAATTTACATCTTCATCTGAAATTTTACTTAATATTTTAATTACTAGTTCTGGATTTAATTTCATTGTTAATTTACTCAATTCATCTTTAGATAATGTTTTTGTATCATCTTCTTTATCTGACCATTCAGCAATTAATGTTGCTAAACCTTCTTTTTTTAATTTTGGTTGTAAACAACCACAGCCACAATTAGTATCTTCTCCACATCGTCTTTTTTTACTAGCAAATGTAAAAACTTGTTGCCATCTTTCATCTTTATTACATTTTAATAAATAATTATATTTATTTTTATCGATTAATAATTTACTACATTTGATACAAACACATCTAAGTATTTTAATTATTGTAGATAAATATTGAATATAAAATACAGGTCTTGCTAAATAAATATGTCCAAAATATCCAGGACTTTGAATATAATCTAATCCATCAGTTGGACAAATAAATCCAGGATCTAATATACCCATTCTAGGATCAAATAATCCCCCCAAAACTGGTTTATTATTACTATAAGTATCTCTATTATTAATTTCTGCTACAGAACTTTTTAAAATTTCACTTGGACTTAATAAACTAAATTGTATACCTATAATTTTAGAGACTATTTTATTATCATTATTATTATTATTATTCATTCCTTTATAATTAATAAATAATATTTATATTATTTTAAATCAATTTAAAATTATTTAAAAAATAATTGATTTTTTTTTTAAAAATAATATATTTTAGCATATATATATATTATTATATCATGAATCATAATCATAAATATAATACTCGATTATCTACTGGTTCATTAAAAAGAAAATACATAGAATGTGATAATAATATATCTGATGATGATGAAAATGATGAAAATGATAATGATAATGACGATAATGATAGTGATGGTGATTATAATGATAATGTAAATAAAAATTATGATGTAAAAACTAAAGCTGATTATTATAAATTATTATATAATTTATATCCATCAAATTTCTCAAAGAATAAATATGTTTCTCAAAAAAAAATAGATGACTTTACATTTAATTTTAATAAAGAAAATCTTTCAAATAATAATCCTGAAAAAAAAATATTTGAACTTTCTACAAAATATAGAAAACTCCATGAAAAACTAAAAAATAATAATAAAAAAGACATTGAATATAGAGATAATAAGGAATATGATTATTATAGCGATAGTGATAATAATTCTATTGAATCTAGCTCTACTTATTCTTCATCTAGTTCAGTAAATTCAAAATCAAAAAATGCTTTAAGAAAATTAAAAAAACTTTTTGGTAATAAAAAAAGTAATATTAGCATCATTTTAAATTTAAAAAAAGGAAAAAATTATATAAATAATTATAATAATTTAGATGAAGAACAAGATGTAGACGCTTTATATTTATATGGAAATGATTATGAAAATAATGAAAATGAGAATGAAAATGACAATGAAAATGACAATGAAAATGAGAATGAAAATAATGATGAAGATTTAAAAAATGAAATTATACAACCAAATGATAAAAAAAATACAAAAAAAATTTCTAATAAAAATTATAAAAACTTTATAAAAATTATAGAAAATGAAGATGATAATGAATCTGAATATTTTAAACAAAATATGTCAATAGAACAACAAATTAATACTATTAATAATTTAGAAAAAATTAAAAAAATAAATACAATAGAAAAACCATATTTAATTCATGTTTTAGACTTAGATATTCCTGATATTTATAAAGCATCTGCATTAAAAAAATTAAATACTTTAAGAAGTATGGGAGGTGGATTTGGAAATAGTGAATATTATAAAATAAAAGCATGGATAGATGCTTTTATCAAAATACCATTTAATAAATATAATAATTTAAATATTACATTTGCAGATGGAATTGATAAATGCAATGAATTTATGTCTTCAGCAAAAGAAACATTAGACTCAGTTGCTTATGGATTAGAAGATGCAAAATTACAAATCTTACAAATGATTGGATTATGGTTAGTTAATCCTAATGCAGTAGGTACATCTATTGCAATTAAAGGACCTCCGGGTACTGGTAAAACTACTCTTATAAAAGATGGAATTAGTAAAATTTTAAATAGACCATTTTACTTAGTTGCTTTAGGTGGATGTGGTGATAGTGGTACTTTAGATGGTCACGATTTTGTTTATGAGGGAAGTAAATATGGTAAAATTATTGAAATACTAATTAAAGCACAATGTATGAATCCTGTTATTTTATTTGATGAATTAGATAAAATAAGTGATACTCCTCGTGGTGCAGAAATTACTGGAGTATTAACACATTTAACAGATACCACACAAAATACTCATTTTAATGATAAATATATGTCAGAAATCAGTTTAGATATGTCACGTGCTTTATATATTTTTAGCTACAATGATGAAAATTTAGTTAATCCTATTTTAAAAGATAGAATGTATAAAATAGAAACAAAGGGTTATAAAAATTCAGATAAATTAATTATTTCAAAAAATTATTTATTACCAAAAATAAGAGACCAATCTAAATTTAATGATGATGAAATTATTTTTAATGATTTAAATATTGAACATATTATTAATAATTATACAGATAAAGAAGATGGAGTAAGAAATTTAAAAAGATGTTTTGAAACATTATTTACAAAATTAAATTTATATAGATTAATGAAAAATGATAGTAAATTATTCACATCAAAAAATATGTTAAATAAAGAAGATATTACATTTCCATTAGAAATAAAAAATTCAATTATAGATAAACTTCTTATAAAAAAAGAATTAAATTTACCACCATTTGGTATGTATAATTAAATAAAAAGATATT
>CESB01148812.1_pt1 | contig 12200 bp, 7 predicted proteins | sample 531071 | NCBI WGS metagenome assembly CESB01 (sample SAMEA2621259, study PRJEB7988) | marine metagenome | biome: marine biome (ENVO:00000447); feature: surface water layer (ENVO:00002042); material: "saline water (ENVO:00002010), including plankton (ENVO:xxxxxxxx)" | depth 5 m | reverse complement strand
AAATCTAGTAAATCTAGTAAATCTAGTAAATCTAGTAAATCTAGTAATTCAAGTAATTCTTCATGTTCTTCTCGATTTTCTTCTACATCAAATTCTTGTAATGAAGATGATGAAGAATTAAATGATAATAGTGATAATAATGAAAGTAATGATAATGAAAGTTCTTCTAATGATTCTGAAGAAGATGATATTTTATGTAATATACATTTATTTCCAGTTCAATCAATAATATTAGAATGTTGTGAAGATACATTAGATAATTATATTTTAAATAACAAAATTAAAGATAATGAATGGGAATCTATAATATTACAAGTTCTATTAATTTTATCAACCTATCAAAAATGTTTTAATTTTACTCATAATGATTTACATACAAATAATATAGTATATGTTATTACAAATAAACAGTATTTATATTATAAAATTAATAATGTACATTATAAAGTTCCTACTTTTGGAAAAATATATAAAATTATAGATTTTGGTAGAGCAATTTATCAATTTAACAAAATAAATTTTTTTAATGATAGTTATTCAAAAGATGGAGATGCATATTCTCAATATAATTGTGAACCATATTATAATCCTGAAAAATCACGAGTGGACCCAAATTTTAGTTTTGATCTTTGTAGATTAGGATGTAGTTTATTTGATTACTTTGTTAATGATATTGATGATATATTAAAATTAAAATCTAAAATTAAAAAATTAATAGTTTCTTGGATATATGATGATAATAACAAAAATATATTATATAAAAATGATGGAAATGAGAGATATCCAGACTTTAAATTATATAAAATGATAGCAAGAACAGTTCATAATCATATTCCAAGTATTGTATTAAAAAATGAAATATTTGAAAAATATACAATTTCTAAAAAAAAAATAAATAAAAGTGCTTTTATTTTTAATATAGATGATTTACCAATTATGATATAATTATATTAATATTTTTGTATATAAAAATATTAATATATTTTAGAAATCAGGATTATTCAAAAATACTTTTGGCACTGTTTCTTTTTCAATAATAACAAAGTTTGATAAAATATTATATGAAATTATTATAATAATAAATATTAATATAGAATTTTGTAAAATATTTTTTGTATTTACTTCTTCTTTTTTATAAAATTTAAAATATAATACATTAACTAAAAAATAAATTACACTACTTAATAAAGATAAATAATAAATATTCATTTTATATATTTATTATTTATTTATGTTTTAATAAAAAAACGTATTTTTTATTTAAGTTCTTCAATATCTAAATCTATTTCTGGTTCTAACTCTAATTTTTCAGAAAACATATCTTTATCATCTAAATTGTGAGTATTTAATTCTAAATCTAATTCTGTGTTACTAATTTCTAATAAATCATCAGAACTCGATAATTCTTTTTTTAAAGTATTATTAATAATATTTATTTCATTATCATCTTTTGATGTAACTTCAACCTTTGTTTCTTCATTATTAATTGTATTTAAATCTTTATTAATATCTTGTAAAGTTGTTTCTTTTTTTATTTCATTAGAAATTTCTTCTTTAATATTTTCTTTAATTTTTTCTAATTCTTGATTTTTTTTTATTTCCAGTAATTCTTTATCTATTACTTCTTCACGTTTTTCTTCAACTTCAACTTCTGTTTCTTTAGATTCATCTAGATAATTTTTTAATAAAGTTTCTATCGGAATAGATTCTCTTATCGAATTTAATATACATTCTTTGCAAATTAATTCTAATTCTCTATTATTTTTTTGAATTTGAAGAGCAGGAATATCTTTTTCAAATAAATATACATTAATATATATTTTTCTTGCAAGTAATATATAACTTTTATGAATAAATTGATTTATATTTGGTATATCAATATCAATTTTTTTATGTTTTATACCAACTCTAGCACATGTTAAACTTTTTAAATTTATTATATGAACACATGTTAATAAATCTTCTAAATAATTACAACCACTAAATTCTATAATTCTCTGAGTTTCATTATTAACAATTTCATCGCTCCATTTTGGTACGTTATTTAATAAATTTTGAAAAGTCATCAAATATTTTTCTTCATTTTCTTCAGATAAACATAATTGATAAGCTTCATCAAAAATGTATTTAATACCGCTTATTAAACAGGGTGATAAAATATTTAATAATCTGGAACACCATTCATTTTTTGATTCAATTAAACTATTAACATTATAGTCATCCATTATTTTAAATAAAATAAATATTTTTTATATTTATATTACTACGAAAAAAAATATAATTTAAACAAAAAAGTAATATAATTTTTTCATCTCTTATATATTTCTTATAATTATCTATTAATATTAAAAAAATATATTTATTCATATCATTACTAAATTTTGTTTCAATATATTCTATTAAATTATTTCCTGAATAAGCATTATTGTATAATTTATTAGCTATTAAATTTAATTTAATATCTTTATTTACTTCTAAAAATTTTGCTAATGATGCAACTTTTTTTTGACAGAACTTATAACTAGTATTTATATCTTTTAATAAATTTATTTTTTTATTACAATAAAATTCTGAAAATCTTGACAAAATTGGTTTTAAAAGTTTATTTTTATCTTCAACCACTATAAAAAAACGAGTATTATGATTATATAATTCAATACATCTTCTAAGTGCTGATTGTGCATCAATTGTTAATTTATCTGCATTTAAAAGTATAATTGATTTAAAATTATTATGTATAATAGAAGAATTTGCAAAATATTTTACATTTTCTCTTATAAATTTTATATTTCCTTTTCCATATGAACAATTTATTATTAATGAATTTTTTATAATATTTTCATTATTTACATATATATTTTTAAGAAAAGAATATAATAAACTTTTTTTACCTGTTAAATTATCACCATAAAAAATAATATTTGGTATATTATTAGAATTAATATATTCTAGTAATTCTTTATTTAAATTTAAATACATTAGTAAATTAATATTTTACTATATATTAAATATTAATTTTTATATATAAATATTAATGTATTTAATATTTAATTATTATGTTAATATCTTTATAAATAAATTAACAAATATTTTAAATAAAAATACATTTATTAATAACAATATAAATTTTTCTATTGAATATCGTATAAAAAATTTTGATAAAATAAAATATAAATTATTTTATAAAAAAAAAATTATTAATGATTATATTGGAGCTCGTATTATTTATAATAATAAAAATGATTATAACGATATAAATACTGCATATATAATTAAAAATATTATTAAAAAAAATTTTGTTACATTTGATTATTTTTATGATGATTATATTTTAAATCCAAAAAATAATAATTATCAAAGCATTCACTTATATATTTTTTATTATTTTTTCCTTATTGAATTTCAAATTAGAAATGAAAAAATGCATATTAATTGTTTAAATGGAACTGCTTCAAATTATTTATAATGATTATTTTATGATTATAATATAATATATATATGCCGGGTCTAGTTCAGAATAATGCTGCAATTCAAATTACTTTTTTTGGTAATATTTTATCAAGTACTCAAACTTTAGGAATAAACGATATTGCAAACATTCCTAATTCAGAACTTTTACCTCAAAATCTTGTTGATAGAGTAAATGCTGCGGATGAAGCAGCAGGAGTTGAAACAAGTGCGGAAGTACAATCTACATTATTAAATATTCAAGCAGATGATTTACAAGTAACAAGTGTAAGTCTTACCGATCAAGAATTTACAACATTATTAAAAGAAAAAGAGTTATCTAATTTAAATGAAGCTAATCAAAATTTTTATCAAATATTAACTCAACAACCTAACCTTTTTAATATTAGAGATGTTAATTTATCTGGTATACCAAATCAAATGACTTCATCAAAAGTTATTTTAAATTGGGATTTTAGTAATATACTTTTAATAAATAAAAATGTTACAGGTGATAATTATGTTAGATATGCAAATGGTTCTAATTCATTTGGTATTTTACCATACATAAAAAAAATAGACATTGATATTAGTTCAGTACATTCTATACCACCTAGTCAATGGTTAAATTTATATACATTTAATATTCCAGATTCAAATTATAATACAGACTATTATAAACAATTTATTGTTAATAAATTTAAAAATCTTACACCTAGTAATGATGTTGAATATATACTTTCTTTATCTAATGAACTATTTGATATTAGAGTATATGGTTCAAATGATGCATTAGATTATCCAACAATACCTAATAGAGCTATTTTGTATAGAGACTGTAAATTTTTATCAGCTTCTACACCATCTAAACCTAATTTATTAAATAATTATGCAATTTCTACAGATACAATCAGTTTAAGATATTTAGTAAATGAAGTTGAAATTGGTGAAAATAATTTAACAGTCAGTATTCAACAATATTATATAAGTTTTATTCAATTAGAAACAAAATCTAGTTCTTATATTAATTATTCTATAAATAATAAAATACAACAAGGTATTGTTCCTGGAAATATAACTTCAAATGAAAATATAGATATAGAATTAAATAATTTAAGAAGTGGTACAAAATATAATGTTTCTTGTAAATTAAAAAATGATGTAAATGTTGATGATTTCTCTGAATTTAGTGATATAAATAATACTGTATATTCAAAATTACCAAATTCATTATTTAATACAAATTTAAATATAAATATAGTGAATAATAAAAAATATATTAAAACAAAAAATATTAATGGTAGTAATGAAATATTTATAAATTTAAAAGATAACACTCACGATATTATTTATCAAAATAGTAATACTCAAACAATTGAAATTTCTAATCCACTTATAAGTAATCAAGAAAATGAAATTAAAGGATTTGGAAAATATATTGATAATAGTCAAAATTTAGTTTCAATATCATATAGTATTAATGATATTAGTAAACAAATAATAGAATTTAATGGTTTTACAAATACACCTGAAAATATGTTTAGTAATTCATTAATAAATAATTTGAATCAATTTAACTTTATTAATAATATTACTATTAATGATATGTATTCTGATATTAGTAATGTTGGTTTCAGATTAAAAGGAACTATAAGATTAAATAATATTACATCAGATATATCTAATACTATTGGATATGCATCAGAAAATCCATATATAATAAAAATAAATTACAGAAGAAATGCTGATGTTAATTTTATAAATAATAATTATATTTTTGATATTTATATTGATGATTTCAATGAAATTCCTTCTTTTGTACAACATAATCTAGATTTTAGTATTAATTCAATTAAATATAATATGGGAATACCTAGTGTTGCAAAAATAGATATTTCATTTGATACATTATTAAATAATATTAATTCTATTAATAAATTTATTAATGGTGATGGAAAAATAAAAACAATACTTCCAATTCAACAATTATCATGTAATAATAGTAAAAATATTATTATAGATAATACAGAAATTACTAGTGATGGTAATTATAGCTTAAATAATAATTATATACAAACAAAAACAAATAATTATTATAAAAATGTAAATTATACAGAAAGTAGTATAATTAAACATAATAATATAAATATTAATTACAAATTATATAATATATTTTATAACTCGGGAAGAAATTATCAATATAGTATATTTGCTAATCATTTTTGCGATTATAATAGTTATAAATTAAGTAATTCTACTATTGATTCCAGTATTCTAGATTTAAATTTAATTGATATATATGAATTTGAAGATATTTCTTTATTTAATACAGATTTAAAAGGCATTTTATATAATAAATATACAGACCATACTATAGCTATAAAAGATACTACATTATTGCATATAAATGGATATTTTAATACAAGTAATATATATCCAAATATTAATGACTTTTCTTATAATAACATTACTCATATAAATGTACCATATAATTTTTCTAATATAAGTTATTTATTTAATGGATTTTCTACTACTAATAATAATGGTTATAAATGGATAACTTTAAGAATTAAAAAGCACAATACTAACTCATTTATATTTAATGGTAACAATACAAAGATTATTAATACAGAATTAAAAGGTCTAGATAATACAGGCGAAAGATATATTCCTTTTAAAAATATTAATAATTATAATCAAAATTATAAATTATTTACTGAAAATATTATTAATGAATTATCTGATATAAATAGTTATAATGTTATTGGATTTGTAACATGTCAAACAATTGATAATGATACTATGTTTTCTAGCTTTTCTAAAAACTTTTCAAAAAATAATAGTTGGCTTACAAATGGTATTTTAGAAAATAATAAAAGCTTTGTTGATTTATTTAATTATAGCGGCGCAGATGCAAATCGTTGGGGAAGTTTAATAAATGATTATCAGCGTAACCAAAGTGGATTTTATGTTGATCCTAATATTATTAAAGACTATTTATACATTAATATAGCAATTAAAAATAATTATAGTAGCTAATTTATATAGTAGATGTCAGATACAGTTAAATTAGATGATAAAGAAAAAATAGCTATTTTATTAAAAAATTATTTAAGTGTTCCTTCAACCGATGATAAAAAAGATTGGTTTGAAGAACAATCACTCAATTATAGTACTTATATTAGAGATGAAAATATTTTAGTAGATAATATACCAAACAACCCAATATGGACTTATAAACTTACTGCTCAAGATGTAGGTTTAACACAAAATGATTTCGATAATTATATTGATAATGATGATAATAATATTTTAAATAATAGTATTATTGAAGATACTACAAGAATTGTAAGAAAATATAAAAAACTTAAATTGAATGTTTTAGATGGAACTACTATTGCTGGACAATCTTGGATAAAATTTGATATTAGTAATAATAATGTTTTAAAAGACTCTTTAGAATTTAATTTAAAAAAATATTTAGACACTAGTAGAAAAATTGTTCAACCATATCAATATTTTTTATACTCATCAAATTATATAAATGAATCAGATGTTATTTTAAATGATGAAACAGGTGGTAATTGGTTATTTGATGTTAGAACAGGATCATTATTTTTTCCTGATTTTGAAAATTTTACAACTCTATCAAATACAGTAATTCCAAATAGAAATAAAATAAATATAACTAATAATTTTCCATTATTAACATTTTATAAATATGTAGGAAGAAAAGGTATTAAAAGTAATTTTAATATACTTCAAATAGTAAATTTAAATTATAACACTGATTTATCTAATATTATTGTTAATAATTTTGACAATTTTAATATATTAAATGATTTATCATTAAATTTTAAATCAATTAAAGCAAATAGTAACTATAAAGTTACATTAAATTTTAATTATTTATCATCAACATATACAGATACATTACTACAAGTAGCATTATGTTATAAATTAAATCAAGGTACAGAAAATATTATTGGTGAATATATTTTAGGAACAGAAAATACAAATTCTAATTATCAATTATTTAGTAATACTTTTTATGAAAAAATTAATTGTGATTTAAATACAAATTTAAATTTTTATTTAAAATCTAAAATAAAATCTAATAATTTTCATTCTGAAAATTCTCAAAGTTTATATGATAGTTTAGAAGATATATATAAACCTTCAATTGTTTTTAATAAACAAGGTAATTCATTCATAATAGAAGAAATAAATAACTAATTATAAATAAAAAAATTAATTATAAAAACAAAAATTATATTATTTTTATAAAAAATAAAATTTTTGTAAAATTTTTTTTATATAATTTTATATTTAGTAAAAAAATTTTGCGATAAATGTTATTTAAAAATAAATTTTAATACATATAATGAATACAAATATTATTGAACTGTTAAATCCGGGAAGACAATGGAAAATTGGCACTTTTGGACATTTAAAATTATTTGAAGTTGCAGGAAATATTGATTTTAGAGATCCAACAACACTTAATAGTGTAGCAATTATTAGAGGAGAAGAACCAAATATAATTATTATTGATCCAAATAATATTAATTCAGATAAAATTGGATATACTGAAGATTTTTCAAATGGTATAGTAGAAATACATGGTAGTTTAGACATTAAAGATAAACTACATGTAGAAAATATTAATTTTTCAAATAAAAGACCTATTTCTTTATTAGAAACTAATAATAATTTTTTAGTAACATCAACTGATTGGCAAGATTTAAGCAATGTATTATACAATGAATTAACTCCAAGACGAAATAATAGTAGAATTATAGTTAATGCAAAAATTAATTATTTTTGTAGTGTAGCTTTTTCAGAAAGAATAAATATTCAACTTTGGAGAGAAAATGTTCTTTTAAGTGAAGATATTAGTTTAGGAACATTAAATTCAACAGGAGGTTTAAAAAATACATATACAGTAACTTTTATGGATTTGCCAAACAATTTAAATAATAACAAATATTATATAAAATTTAAATTAGAAAATAATAATTCTCTTGTTCCACAAGGAATTGTAGATATAAATACCTCATCAACAATTATATTATATGAAATTTCATAAGTTATTAATATTATTCATATTTATATAAATAATATTAATATTTATTATTAAATACATAATAAGTAAGTTTAGGGATATTATTTTATTTTATAATATTATAAAAAAAAATGACGGTATCAACCACAAAAGATTTAATTTTTAACAGAGCAACTGATAATTACCATATAACCGCTCAACATATTGTAGCACCAAGCAATCATGGAAAAAATTTAACTTTAAGATCTAGAGATGGTAACACAAAAGTTGATATTACAGAAACAATAGGAGCTGATACATCAGGTAATTTATCAGGTCAAGATAAATATGGTTCTAATATTTATTTAAATACTGATAATTTAGTTATTGGTGGAAAAAATGGCGAAACATTTGAAGATGGAAAACAAGGTTTTATGGAATTTATTTTTAATTCAAAAAGAGCTATTCAACTACCAAGAGGAGCAACATCTGATAGACCAGACTATTCTTCATATGGAAATAGTACTCAAGGCAGACAAGGACAAATGAGATACAATACAGATTTAAATAGTTTTGAAGGTCATAATGGTTCTGCTTGGAATGTTATTGGTGGTTTAATTGATGTAGATAAAGATACATTTATTGAAGCTGAAAATAGAGACCCAGCAACAGGTGCACCTAGCAATAATAATCAATTACGTTTCTTCACAGGAGATTCCAGCAATCCTGGGCCATCTGGTGCAAAAGAAATTATGAGAATTCTTGGACATAATCCAGCAAACAATGATGGTTTTGATGTTTCTGGAACCCCTGCAAGAGATAATGGTGAAATTAGAATAGGTCCAGATTTAAGTGCCAACCCCCATGATTATACAATTGAATTTGCACCAGAAGAAGGTATAATCACTGCAAGTGGTGGTATTGTTATTGGAAGTAGAAGAACTCGCGATAATGTAGCAGGTGTAAATGGAGGAAGAATTTATAAAGGAGGTGACTATATTTTAGTTATTGACCCATATGAATTAGACCCTGCCTCAGAAGAAACTGATGCAAGCGGTACTGTTATTATTCGTGGTGATCTTGTTGTTCAAGGTAATCAAACTCAAGTTAATTCTACTATAGTTGAAATTAGTGATGTAAGTATTACATTAGGTGGAAATGCTACAGATGAAGCTAATTTAAATGCTATTGGTGATAAAAAAGGTTTATTATTAGGTAAAACAGATGAAGCTTGGCAAAAAGAATTTATATATGATAATAATACTTTTGCAACTGCTGATAAAAATAATAGATGGTACTCCAATATTTCTATGCATGTTGCACAATCATTAACAGTTGGTGATGGAAATGATGGTAATGGCGCTACTACATCAAATGGAACATATGCACTTAAAACTGGTACTTCAACAACTGCGAGTGGTAATAATTCTACTGCAATGGGTAAATCTACAACAGCATCACATACTCAATCAGTTGCGTGGGGAGAATCAACAACAGCATCAACCGCTAGTAATACAACCGCATGGGGCTCCGGTGGTTCAGCCACTGGTTCTCAAGCTACTAAATTTGGCGAGGGTTCAGTTGCATCAGGAACTAATTCAACTGCTTTTGGTAAAGATACAATATCCAGTTCTTTACAATCTGTTGCTTGGGGACAACAAACAGAAGCTAAAGCTGGAAAAAATACAACTGCTTTTGGTGAATTAACTGATGCCGAATCAGATAATGCAACTGCTTTTGGTTTATTAACTACTGCCGGCGGATTTCAATCAGTTGCTTGGGGTCAATCTACAACAGCAGCTTCCCTCAATTCAACTGCATGGGGCGTAAATGGACAAGCTACTGGTGATCAAGCTACTAAATTTGGTGATAGTTCAGTTGCATCAGGTGCTAATTCAACTGCTTTTGGTTTAACTACAACAGCATCAAATGCTCAATCAGTTGCTTGGGGAGAACAAACAGAAGCAAAAGATGGTAAAAATACAACCGCTTTTGGTGAATCAACTGATGCTACAGGTGTTAATGCTACTGCTTTTGGTTTAACTACAGTAGCATCAAATGCTCAATCAGTTGCTTGGGGTGAATTAGCAAAAGCCATGAATGGAAAAAATACAACTGCTTTTGGTGAATCAACTGATGCTACAGGTGTTAATTCTACTGCTTTTGGTAAATCAAGTGCGGCTAGTGGAGTTCAATCAGTTGCTTGGGGCGAATCAACAGAAGCTAAAACTGGTAAAAATACTACAGCCTTTGGTGAATCAACTGATGCTGTTGGTGTCAATGCTACTGCTTTTGGTAAATCAACTGCAGCCAATGGAGTTCAATCAGTTGCTTGGGGAGAATCTACAACAGCATCTACATCTGCTAATGCAAGTGCATGGGGTTTAAATGGTTCCGCTACTGGTGCCCAAGCTACTAAATTTGGTGATAGTTCAATTGCATCAGGAAGTAATTCAACTGCTTTCGGTTTAACCACAACAGCATCAGAAGCTCAATCGGTTGCCTGGGGTGAATTAACAGAAGCTAAAACTGGTAAAAATACTACTGCCTTTGGTGAATCAACTGATGCTGTTGGTATCAATGCTACTGCTTTTGGTAAATCAACTGCAGCCAATGGAGTTCAAGCAGTTGCTTGGGGTGAATTAACAGCAGCATCTACATCTGCTAATGCAACCGCATGGGGCAAGCTTGGCGGTGCCACCGGTGCTCAAGCTACTAAATTTGGACATGCTGCAGTTGCTTCAGGAACTAATTCAACTGCTTTCGGTATAGATGGACAAGCTACTGGTGCTCAATCTACTAAATTTGGAGAAGGCTCAAATGCAACCGCTGATAATTCAACTGCTTTTGGTAAATTAACAGCTGCCAGTTCTCTCCAATCAACAGCATGGGGAGAATCTACAACAGCATCTACATCTGATAATACAACTGCTTTTGGTAATGGTTCAGTTGCTTCAGGTACTAATTCAACTGCATTTGGTTTAACAACAGCTGCTAGCTCTTCACAATCTGTTGCTTGGGGTGAACAGTCAATTGCTGATACTAATGCAAATACAACCGCTTTTGGTAGATTCACTAAAGCTCAAGGAGCACAATCTACTGCATGGGGTAATGGTTCAATTGCTAGAACAGCAGATAATACAACAGCATTTGGTTTTCAATCATTAGCAGAAGCGGCTAATGCAACTTCTTTTGGTTTATCAACAAAAGCTCAATCTAATCAATCTGTTGCTTGGGGACAAACTACAACAGCATCTACATCTGCTAATGTCACTGCATGGGGCTTAAATGGTTCCGCTACTGGTGCTCAAGCTACTAAATTTGGCAATGCTTCAACTGCCTCAGGAACTAATTCAACTGCTTTTGGTTTAACCACAACAGCATCAGAAGCTCAATCGGTTGCTTGGGGTGAATTAACAGAAGCTAAAACTGGAAAAAATACAACCGCTTTTGGTGAGTCAACCGATTCTATAGGTATTAATGCTACTGCTTTTGGTAAATTAACAACTGCCAGTGGTATTCAATCAACAGCCTGGGGATTATCTGGTGAATCAGTTGGTACAAACACTACTGTATTTGGTGAAGCAACACGTGCCGAATCAAGTAATTCAACTGCATTTGGTAAACAGACAAGAGCATTAGGTGTACAATCTACAGCATCTGGTTTATTATCTCAAGCAACTGCTGATAATACACTAGCTATGGGTAC
>CESB01040594.1_pt1 | contig 12219 bp, 28 predicted proteins | sample 531071 | NCBI WGS metagenome assembly CESB01 (sample SAMEA2621259, study PRJEB7988) | marine metagenome | biome: marine biome (ENVO:00000447); feature: surface water layer (ENVO:00002042); material: "saline water (ENVO:00002010), including plankton (ENVO:xxxxxxxx)" | depth 5 m | reverse complement strand
AACATGGCAAGATCAATCAACAAGGCTAAGTACTTCAGGTGGCATGACAGTGGAGACATACAAAGCAGCGAACACTTTCAGAAGATTGTAGAGGTTGCTGAAGCTACACCTAATACAATGCACTGGCTACCTACTAGAGAAGCACAGATTGTAGCAAGCTATACTGGAGAACTACCCGACAACCTAGTTGTACGAGTGTCTGCTGCTATGGTAGATGGCCCTCCACCCAAAAGATTTGCTAACACCTCTACAGTTCACAACAAGACTATACCTGTGAACTCACATACTTGTCCTGCACCACAGCAAGAGAACAAGTGTCTTGAGTGTCGAGCCTGTTGGGATAAAGCAGTATCTAATATCAGTTACCATCAACATTAAAAGAAAGGGAGACTATCTAAATGAAACAAGAAAAGCACTTTCCAAATAATTTGCACATGGATAATTACTCTGAAGAACTAGGCTGGGAATATATAGGCTCAGATAGTGAGAAGGATTACTACATTAATCACAAAAGAAAGTGGGTCAGTGAAGTGTATGGCAAAGCACCTTGGGAGTATGAAAGTCACCCTTACATAATGCTTAAAGAGGTCAACGCTCTTGATAAACCTTTGCATTGGAGTGAAGCCATTCGTAATTATTGGAAATATTGTGAGATGTGTAAGTCACGTTTACGTTATTCAGATAAGTTTGAGGGTATCTGTGAGCCTTGTGCCATATCAGAGGGGGATCAGGAGATACCTGATTCATGTGGAGAAACAATAAGCTATCAGGAGAGGTTTGATTATGATTAATCCATTAACGGGTGAAACAATGCTCCAAATACAAATACTTTGGGGAGATGAAAGAGAACCAGACACCTTTACTTTTAGAACTCAAGAAGAGTTAGAAGGGTTTAGACTAGGTATTGCTGTAGCTTGTGGCTGGTCTGAATACAAAATTGTAGGAGAAGATGATTAATGGATGAAGAATTAATTAAACAATTAATTGCTCAAATAAAAGGACTAACGATTGTCATAGAAGAATTGCCTGACAGCATGGCAGACAAGTTAGAAGAGATGCTGTTAGGTCTTAACCAAGAAGAGGAGGATATATGAGAGGTAATCCATACCCAGAAGGTGCATTGTTTGATTCAAACGCACCGTGGAATTTGGTGACTTGCCCAGAATGCGAGTTTGATGTGGAAACAGGGTTCATTGACGACTGTGGTGTTTGTTTTGACTGCCTTGAAAAAGAAGGAGCTGAAGTATGAGCAAGATAGTTATACCTACAGTAACCTGGCTTGGACTTTATGCAAGCTTGGCTGATTGGCATGTTGAAGAGTCAGCAATTGATAACCCTTGGAAAGAAGATGATGAAGGGAATGAAGCATACACTGAAGAAGCTCAGGATAAATTTAATCATGCCTCTAATTGTATTGAGGAAATCCTTAGTCATTATTTTGAAAAGGAAGAGATATGAGTGGCTACCCTGAGTTCTTTAATATTATCTATCGGGATGGTCAAAGGATCATGGTTCTAAATGAGAATCCTGAGAAGAAAGTTAAGGTTGTAAAGAGAAAGGTGAACAGAAATATGGCGGAAGATGCTGACACTGAACCCAAATTTAGATGGTTTGTACCTGTAGATAGGAGGATATTTAGATGAGTGAACACAGAGATAAATCTATCTTTGATCTAATGGATGAGATGATGGATTTGTCAGATAGTATCTTAGATAGGAAGACTGAACGTCTTCAAAAACCTGAGATTGAAAAACCAAAACCAACTAGTGAAAACAAGGAGTCATTATGAAAAACGCTCATGCTGAAAATATGCAGTCCTGTATTGATTGGGTTGATACCTGCCCTTACACCTATGCTATTACTTCTATGCAAGGAGGGTTTCTTCATCTCAAAATACAAGTACCTTATGAAAGAATTACTGAAGAGGACAAAGATGATGGATGAACCTTTAACTGTACTCTGTCTTGCACAAGGATCAGACAGACCTATTTATGATATTCCGTTGGAGATTGCAGTTGTTAAGGTGTTAGATACGGATGATTCAGGTGTATCTAATATAGGTTATCAAGCATTCAGGGAAGATGTAGAGGATGCTTTATCTATTTATGTTAAACGTATGGGCATATCTGACCCTGATTTAACTATTTACAAAGTGGTAGCGGCTGCTAACATCAGAACTAATAAGGTTACTTACAGCGCAGTCACGCTGGTTGAGTATCCTTAGTAGCTAGACCTTTAACTCTCGAAGGTGAGCAGGGACATCTAAAGATTCAATGAACAAGCAGGGTCTAGCGAGGGAAGTAAACCCTTTTCATAGCTGCTTAATTGAATCAATCCCTGCACTTAATACAGAATAGTCTCCATTATCTCTCCATAGTCCTACACTATTCCTCAAGTATTCTCAAGTATCTTTTCATCATTGGTAAACAACGATGGAGATAGTATGGAATTGAGTGCTAAGGGGTACTCATTGCCTTGATTACCCACTAGACTCAGTTACATATTTAAATATCAGTAAATATATTTTTATTGATTTTCTTTTTAACTATTTTAAACAAGGAAAAACAAACATGAACAATAATGTTTATACGTTTCAATCCCCTCGATCAGTTGCTCAAAACCATCTAGAAAAACTAGGTGATCTGTCTTCTAAGCTTCCTGTCTATGCTAAGACTCCTGTCTTATACAAAACAGAAGAGCATGATTATGTAAAAGCTCCTGGTAGACATCTCATTTTAAATACAAGAAACAATCAAGTCATCAATGTTGTTAAAGATAAATTTAATCTTAATTACCAGCCTATTCATGGTGTCAACATTATTGAAAAAATGCTGATTGATTCAGGTTTAGATCTGACTGACATCAGTAGAGAGTACTCTGAGGCTTATGATGGTGGACGGTATGTTGTTAACTACACACTACCTGCCCATGAAATAGACCTTGGTGGAGGTGATGTCTCAGCATTAAGGTTGTGTCACAGAAATAGTTTTGATGGTAGCTGGTGCTTCACACTGGAGGTAGGCTATCTAAGAATGGTGTGTACCAATGGTCAAGTATCCATTGATCACTTCACTCTGTTTAAAACAAAACACACTCCCAAAATGTCTCCTGATCATGGAGCAAGAAAGATTGCTGCTGTTCTGAATGGATTTGAGAAAGAGCGTGAGCGATGGACTGCTTGGAAAAAACAGTCTATTACTGATATGGAAGCGTTCAGGATCTTTGCTAAGGCTGCAAAGTTTCAGGTAGATGATCAGATGTCTTTGTATGAATTGCTTTCTTCTAAGAATTATAAGCTATCTAAAGCAATGAACTACATGTGGTCACAGTACACTAAGGATGAACAAAAGGTTTTAGGCTCAAATGAGTGGGCTGCTTACAATGCCATGACTCATTGGGCTACACATGCTCCTGCTGCTACTAAGAGTACTGCAAAGAACATTGTTTCTATTCAAGTAGATAGAGGTGAACAAGTACGCAATGCTTGTAAGCTGCTCAAAGTAGCTTAATTAAGGAGGCTTTCAATGACTAATGAAGATGAGAGAAATCTCATACAGGATTCTGTTGTCCGTTTTTTCTGGGGTGCAGGAGTATGCACAGTCTCTAAGGAAACTCAAGAGGAGTTAATTACTTATGTGATTGCTGCTCAACGTGCAAAGAATCACCCTCTTATGCATAGAGAGGGAGAAGTAAATGATGATTTTATCTGGGATCAGATACCACAATTCATAGACCATCTAGTAAAGGAGGCTAGATAAGGATGAGTATTCAACTCAAAAAAAGTGATTGGGAGGAGTTTACCTCACTGTACGGTAGTGAAATGTACAAAGATAAACTGATTTGTCGTGCTAGAAAAAGCGATGAAGATCCTAATTATGTAGAAGTTATTTTTGGACTAGGCATGAACCACACTGGTTATGATTTAGTTGAAAAATATTTATATGAAAAACAATTAGCCAACAAAGGAGAACAAAATGTCTGATGGAACAATGTTAAAAATAGAAGGGCTTGCTTACTATGCCAAGGTAAAAGAGCCTGGGCCTGACTTCAATGAAAGTAAGAACCCTGGTTCAGGCAGGTTTCAATATGAAGTTAATCTAGCTCTCGATGAAGATGGTGTAGCACTTATAAAATCTAAAGGTGTAAATGTTGGTTTTAAGGAGGCAGGAGGTAGACCTTACACTGACAAGCCTGTTATTTTAGTGAAGCGTTGGGCAACCGATTACAACGGGAACCCTAACCAAGCTCCCTTTGCTAAGGATGCAGATCGTGAAGACTTTTTTGATCCTGATAAGGATGATGAGTATATCCCTAATGGTAGCAGGGTAGCTGTATTCTGGCATCCCTACACTTACTCAAAGGGTAAGTATACGACTGCTTGGTTTGATGGTATTCAAGTGTTGGAACTAGCTAATACTTCTGAAGCCAATCCTGATATCAATGAAGATGAGATTCCTTTCTAATGGCAGATAATATTTTAACACTCAACAATAAAAAGTATGACCTGCTGAAAGCTGATGAACAGCAGCGCAAGGAACTTATTGAAAAGATTAACCTTGCTACGTTAGCTCAAAGTAATTTAGCTAACCATAAAAATGATGCTGCTATTCAAGCTACTGCATTGCAGGTTTTTACTAAACAGTTAGAAACTTTGGTCACTGATAACATGCTTATCACTGAGGAAGCTGAAAACAAAGATCAACAAAATTAAACAAAGGATTAAGTTATGCCTACTGAATACTTAGCAAAGCACCAGCCTTGTGTGAATCCTGATTGTGGTAGCAGTGATGGTTTATCTGTCTATGCAGATGATGGACATGCCTACTGTTTTGTTTGTGAGACACGTTGGGATGCTGGTCAATATGCTATTGCAAAGATGGAACAGCAGGAACAGAGTGGAGGAGATAATCTCTCCTTCATCTCTAAACCAGCTAAACCAACTAAACCTTCTAGACCTTTAGGTGGAGAGATCAGTGAGATTAAATCACGTTGTATTAGTCTACCTACTGCTAAGAAGTTTAATGTTAGGATCGCAAAGGATGCTAACCAAAATGATACCCATCATTACTATCCCTACTATGATGGAGAAAGGGAGGTTATTAAAACAAGGGATGTCCTAGCCAAAAAGAACAAAGAAGGTAATGCTTTCTACTGGTCTGATGGCGCATCAAGTGTTCACTTCTTTGGTAAACAATTATTTGAAGGCGGTCAGAAGTATGTAACTCTCTGTGAAGGTGAGATAGATACTATGTCTGCCTATCAAATGCTGAATGAAGGAGGGACTAACTATGCTGTACTAGGTATTAAGTCTTCTTCAGAAGCTGAACGTGCTATCAGAGATAATCTTGAGTACTTATATTCTTTTGATCATGTAGTACTTTGTTTTGATATGGATGAACCTGGAAGAAAAGCTACTGAGAAGGTAGCTAGGCTTCTTAAAACAGGAAAGACAAAGATCATGTCACTTCCTTCAGGCTTCAATGATGTCAATGAAATGCTCATGGCAGGAGAAAAGGATGCTTGGAAGAATGCTTGGTGGAATGCCAAGACTTATACACCTAGTGGCTTAGTATCTGTCAGTGATAGCAAAGCTAGATACTTAGAGCGTCCATCTAAACTCTCTATTCCTTTTCCTTGGAGAGGCTTGAATGAAAAGCTTGAAGGGTTAAGGCAAGGTGAAGTCTTTGTATTAGCTGCTGGTACAGGGCTAGGAAAGAGTGCAGTTTGTAGGGAGTGGCAACACTGGTTGCTTCAACAGACTCAAGACAACATTGGTATCATCATGCTTGAAGAAAGTTATGAACGTACCATTGATGGCTTAATGTCTATCCAAGCTAATGAGCGTTTATCTAAACATAGCATCAGAGAAACATTTGATACAAACAGACTATCTGAATGGCACGATGCTTTATTTGAAGGTGACAACAAGAATAGAGTATGGGTCTATGAGCATGTAGGTGAGAACAATCTTAATGCTATAGCAGATAGAGTTAAGTTCATGGCGGCAGGATCACAATGTAAGTGGATCTTTATTGATCACATTCACATGATCAGTGCTGCAGGTGGAGACAATGAAACAGCAGAGATCAATAAGATCATGCACAAGTTCAGGGATCTTTGTGAAGAACTTAATATAGCTATCATTACTGTATCTCATCTCAGAAGACTAGATGGTAACAAGGGCCATGAGAATGGTGCTGAAGTTAATCTTAGTCATCTAAGAGGCTCTCATGTTATTGCACAGATTGCTGATGCTGTTCTTGCATTAGAGCGTAATCAACAAGCTGAAGATGAGCAGGAGGCTAGGACTACACGCTTAAGAATACTTAAGAACAGATACACTGGTGAAGTAGGTGAGTCTGGTTTTATTGAGTATGACCCAGTAACAGGTAGGTTACATGAGTGTGATGATAGAGATTTAGAAATGGTAACAGATCAGGAGGTGTTCGCATGACAACCCTTGTATTTGATGTCGAGACTGATGGCGTTAAGTACACAAAAATCTGGTGCATTGTTACTCAAGATGCTAATACAAAAGAAATAAAAACCTTTGGGCCACATGAGTTAACTGATGCTGTTGAGCATTTAAATACAGCAGACACTTTAGTAGGTCACAATATATTGGCATTTGATATACCTTGTGTCAGAAAGATACTTAACCAACCTGACTTTGCTAAGGACGCTAGGATCTTAGATACCTTAGTTCTGTCTAGATTGTTTAGTCCTGATCGCAAGCCTGGACATAGGCTAGGTGATTGGGGAACTCTTCTTTCTTATCCTAAGATTGACTTTAATGATTACAGTGCTTACTCAGCACAGATGCTTGAGTATTGCATTCGTGATGTAGAGCTTAATACAAAAGTCTTTGAAGAGCTTTTAAAAGAAGGAACAGCAGGAAAGTTTAGTAGGCAAAGTGTAAAGCTTGAGCATGATGTTGCTGAGATATTAGGTGCTCAAGAGAGGCATGGCTTCCTACTTAACATGAGTAAAGCTGCTGCTCTTAAAAGCATGTTAGACGAGGAGATGCTAAAGACAGAAACTAAAATAAAAGAAGTTTTTAAACCTAGAATTATTGAAACTAAGTTGTTTCCTAAGCACAAGAAAGATGGAAGCATTGCTAGAAACGCAGTCACTGAAGATGGTTCAGGTACTAGACTATCTGATGAAGAACTAATGGAGATGTCAGAGTTATATATCTTTCGTAAAGAAGGAGATAACAGACTACCTTATATTATTAGGACAACAGTTAAGGAGCTTAATGTTTCTTCAAGACCTCAACTTGTTGAGTATCTAATAGAAGCTGGCTGGAAGCCTACTAAGTTTACGCCTAAAGGCACGCCTATCTTAGATGAGAAAGTCTTAGAGAATGCTACCCACATCCCTGAAGCATTGCTTATTAAAAACTACTTTCTACTACAGAAACGTCTAGGTCAGCTTAACTCTTGGATAGAAGAAGCTGATTGCAATACCTTCAGAGTGCATAGTCATGTTATTCATTGTGGTGCTGTAACAGGACGCATGACTCATAGAAAACCTAACATGGCTCAAGTGCCTAGTATCTATATCCCTTATGGCAGAGACTTCCGTTCTTGTTGGTGTGTTCCACCAGGATACAAGCTAGTTGGTATTGATGCTAGTGGCTTAGAGCTACGCATGTTGGCTCACTATATGAATGATAAGGAGTATGTCCATGAAATTGAATCGGGAGACATTCACACCCGCAATCAACAACTTGCAGGACTTGAATCAAGAGATCAGGCAAAGACATTCATCTATGCGCTTTTATACGGAGCAGGAGATGAGAAGCTTGGGAAAGTGGCTAGAGGAAATGCAGAAACAGGCGCAAAACTTAGACGATCTTTCTTCGATAATCTCCCTGCATTTGCGAAACTTAAAAATAGAGTATCAAGAACAGTCCAGAAAAATAACTGCCTCAGAGGATTAGATAAGAGGAGACTCACTGTAAGAAGTGAACATAAAGCATTGAATGTATTGTTACAGAGTGCAGGAGCTATTGTTATGAAAGAAGCTCTTGTGATTCTTAATAACCATATAAAACATCTTGATGCTCACTTTGTTGCTAACGTCCATGATGAGTGGCAGATAGAAGCTAGAGAAGATATTGCTGATAAAGTTGGTCAGCTAGGTGTACAAGCTATCAAGGAAGCAGGAATATCTCTTGGCCTTAACTGTCCCTTGGATGGTGAATACAACATAGGAAACAACTGGAGTGAGACTCACTAGCATGGCAACTATAGTATTTGTTCTTTACCTTAGTACAGAAGGACATAAGTGGATGGAGTTTAATAGTTATTCTTCTATGGCTGAATGTACTAGAGTAATGAATTTTATTGTCAGTAAATATCCTCAACATAAAATGGAAGGACTTTGTTTAGAAGTAGACAGAGTTATTTAAAATGAATGATTCACTTATAAAAGATATTTATGCTGTATTAGATAAGCTTAATGATGGCCCTATAGATTTATCAGAAGAAGAAATAGATAAAACTGGAGAAGCTATCAAGGAAGCTTTAAGGCATTGGTCTACTCCTAAGCCTACCAGTGAGTTTACTGTAAGGATGTCTAATCTAGGTAAGCCTTTACGTCAGTTATGGTTTGATAAAAAGAAACAAACTCATGCTGACAGAATACCTGCTTACACTTTCATTAAGTTTTTATATGGACACTTAATGGAAGAGATTGTATTGATGTTTGTGCGTATGGCTGGTTATGAAGTTACTGATCAACAAAAAGAAGTAGATCTTAAAGGGATCAAAGGACATATAGATTGTAAGATTAATGGTGAAGTAGTTGATGTAAAGACTGCTTCTAACTTTGCATTTAAAAAGTTTGCTGATGGTTCACTACATGAGAATGATACCTTTGGATACTTAATGCAGCTTGCAGCTTATGAAGCAGCAGAAGAATCTAAACAAGGTGCATTCCTGGCAGTCAATAAAGAATCAGGACAGCTTGCTTACTACAGTCCATTTGATGTATTCAAACCTGACCCCAATAAAAAAATAGAAAACATCTTACAAGTATTAGAAGAAGACACCCCTCCAGAAATCTGTTATCAACCTGTAGCAGAAGGTAAACAAGGTAACATGAGACTAGACAAGACTTGTGTTTATTGTTCTCACAAAAGAGAATGCTGGAGAGATGCAAATGGAGGTCAAGGACTTAGAGCATTTAAGTATGCTAATGGCGTAAAGTATTTTACTAGAGTATCAAGCTTACCTAAAGTAGATGAGATCCCTCTTTTATGAACGCAAAAACAGCTAAAAAAATTAGTAGAAAAGCAGAAGAACTTTCAATGGCTCTTTTAAAAGAACAACTATCAGATACAGAAGCAGCTAAAGTTACTAAGTCTTCTGTTCCCAAACAAGAGTATGCTCCTAGTGATAAAGGCTATCAAACTCTAGCTATGTCTACTAAAGGAATGAAGACTATCTTAAAGAGCATGGTCAAAACAAAAGACCTGGATGCTATCTCTCTTGATGATGTTAAAGAGTATTGTGAGCAAGTAGGTAGGGCTTAGTGAAACGTCAACGTAAAGCAAGACCTCCAGAACTTAGAAAGTCTAAAGGAGGATATGACTCTAACTTTGAAAGAATGCTACATAAATCAGTCTTAAAAGATTGGAAACATCATGGTGATAAAGTTGAGTATGTAGTAGAGCATAAGTATGAGCCAGACTTTATAAGAGAGTTTGATGGTAAAACCATCTACATTGAGGCTAAAGGCAGGTTCTGGGATCACGCTGAGTACACCAAGTATGTATGGATTGATAAAGCATTACCTGAAGATACAGAGTTAGTGTTTATCTTTGCTGATCCAGATCTTCCTATGCCTCAAGCAAAGCGTAGAAAAGATGGTACTAGAAGAAGTCATGCTGATTGGGCAACATCCAAAAAGTTTAGATGGTACACATCTGAAACAATTCCTGATGAATGGAGGTACTGTGTCAAAAACAAAGAAGCTGAATGATGTTACACCTGAAGAGTGGGATAAAGCTCATGGTGTAAATAAACCTGATGCTCATTATAGATTTGTAGATCCTTATGATATTGCTCCTGAGAGTACATCAAATGGTTTAACTGCTAAGTACTATGAGTTACCTGAAGGAGCTACAGAGCTTCATCATATTATTTCATATAAAAATATGAATGCTAATTTAGGTGAGATTATGCGTAGCTGTTATAGATATGGAGAAGCTTCTCATAGTGACAAGCTAAGAGACATAAGAAAAATAATTGCATACGCAAAGTTTGAAGAAGAGCGACTACTTAAATATGAAAACATCTAGACCACACATGCCTCAGAAAGGTCACAAACAACCTGATAGTCACCCTTGGAAAAAATTTATAGTAGCTAAACAAAAGAAGAGGAGCTTTAATGAGAAAGAAAGTAAAAATAAAGAAAACAAATAAGCGTCAGAACTTTGTATACAGAGCCACAGTAGATAGAGTTTATGATGGTGATACTATCTGGGTTACTTTAGACCTGGGGTTTGATTTGTTTTATAAATGTTCTGTTAGATTGAAAGGAATAGATACTCCTGAATCTAAAATTAATATTAAGAAATACCCTGAACGAACAAAGGAAAAACAATTAGCTAAAGTTGCTAAGAAAAGAATGAAAGAACTTTGTGGTAAAGAAATATGGGTAGAAAGTAAAAAGGTTTTAAGAGGTAGTACTGAAGAAGATAAAAGAGAAGGAACTGCCAAAGAAAAGTATGGTCGTGTGCTTGGAAATATTTATCAAATAGATGGTACACACATAGCAGAAACTTTAATCTTTGAAGGATTAGCAGTTAGGTATTCAGGTAAAAAGAAAACACATAAATGGGTTTAACTTGTGAATTGTTGGATTTGTAATCATCAATTAATTTGGGGTGGAGATCACGATATTGAAGAAGAAAGTGAGTCTTTTTCTATGGTCACTAACTTATCTTGTCCTGAATGCAATGCTTTTGTAGAAGTTTACACACCTAAAATAAATGAATAGGAGGATTTATGAAACTATTAGATTGGTTAAAGAGTTTGTTTGTTAGTAAAGCTATTCAGGTTAAAACTGAAGATGCTGTTGAAGAAATTAAAAGTATGGTAACTGAAGGGGTTGAAGAAGCTAAACATAAACTAGACTCTAACGTAACTAAACTAAAAGAAAAAGCTAAGACAAGAGCTAGAGATAGGTTAGGTAGATTTATACCTGACAATCCTAATACACCTGAGAATGAAGCCTATAAAGATAAAGACTAAATGGAAATAATTTTTTGTTTAGGTTTTTTGATAGGCTATTGTTTAGGTAGGTGGACTTAAAAAAGCCAACCTAGCACCTGTTAGTAAAGGAGGCTAAGTAGGTCGATGCTAAGTTGGCTGTAAACTTTATACTACCACTTTACCTTATGGCTCCAATACCTTGCTGATAATTTAGAAGGCTTGGCATCTTGAGCATTGTGTCTAGCATAGTAAGACTTCTTTCTTGCCTTATCTTTAGCTGTCTTAGGATTCTTACCTGCTCCTCTTACACCCTGCTGACCAAAGCGAATAGTCTTTACTTTATCGCCTACCTTAGCAACTACTACATGGCTTTTAGTTTTATGTTTAGGAGTTCTTTTAGGTTTGTTATAGCCACTTACTCCTGCCCTAGCTAATCTAGGATCACGTTTAGATTTGCTTTTTCCAGACTTACCACCTTTCTTATATTCTTCTCTCATTACTTCTTCCTATAGGATCTAGTCTTTTTAGCAATACGTTTAGGCTGGGCTGAATGCTGCTTACCTTTCTTAGTATCTTGTCTCTTCTTTCTGGTAGTAGCTGCATACTCTTTATCACTTAAAGCTTTAATAGCTTTCTCAGGTAAATATCTTTCACCTGTTTTAGCACTAGGCTTGCCTGATTTAGTACGCCACTTCTGCTTAGTCCACTTCTTAAGAGACTTCTGAGGTTTCTTTAAGGTCATTTATAACCTCCCCCTGCATCCTTATATTGTTTAGCCAGCATCTGAGCTTTCCTTGCTGACCATTGCCCAGGCTTACCACCTTTAGATCCTGCTTTAATTTTATTAAACAGTCTCTTTCTCATAGTAGGTTTAGTGTAGTTACCTGCTTCATTAACTCTACTTTTAGATTTAGGTTTAGCTTTACGTTTCTTTTTAGCTGCCATTAGGATTCCTTTCACTAGGGTCTAGTTCACAATCTACATGATCGTTACT
>CESB01022128.1_pt1 | contig 12290 bp, 15 predicted proteins | sample 531071 | NCBI WGS metagenome assembly CESB01 (sample SAMEA2621259, study PRJEB7988) | marine metagenome | biome: marine biome (ENVO:00000447); feature: surface water layer (ENVO:00002042); material: "saline water (ENVO:00002010), including plankton (ENVO:xxxxxxxx)" | depth 5 m | reverse complement strand
AGTAATAATAGCTTTTTCAATTAATTGGTTTTAAGATGATTAAAAAAACAAAAAAGGGTGGAAGACCGGGTTCGAACCGGCGACCTCCTGAACCACAACCAGGCGCTCTAACCAACTGAGCTACAACCACCATCTTTGTAGGTGCAAATTTAAACTATTTTAGTTCTGAGACAAACAGAGTTAAATATTTATATAAGGTCTGTTATGTTATTAACAGCAGGATATCTTTCACAAGTGAAAGCCTCAGCCTCATCGACACCAATTAATCTACCCAAATTTAAGGCTCTATGCCTTATGTTATGAAGAAAGTTTTGGGAACTTATGGGTGTTGATTCTCTTGAACCATCTGGTGAATAAAACTGACTAGAGAAAGCTTTAATTGCTTCCATTTTTTTATTAAGAAAACCTGAAACATTTACTACAATGTCAGGCTGAATGTCTTTCCACTGAATGTAATGGTAAACTAATTTTGGTCTCCAAACCGATTGAAAGGTTCCAGATTCAACAGAAGTTTGAATTTTTTTTAAGCCACTCAGAAAGCATGAATCTGAAATAAGATTGGCAGCCCTAGGGTGATCAATGTGCCTGTCATCAATGGCATTACAAATTACAATATCTGGCTGATGAAGTCTCAATAACTCTATTACTTTTATTTGGTGTATTTTATCGTTTTCAAAAAAAGCATCCTTAAAATTGAGGTTCTTCCTAAATTGAACTCCCAGGATAGATGCCGCATTAGCGGCTTCATTCATTCTAATTTCAACAGTTCCATTTGTTCCCATTTCACCTTTAGTAAGGTCAACTATAGCTACTGATTTTCCATTGGAGACAAGTTTAGCTATAGTTGCTCCACATCCTAACTCGACGTCATCAGGGTGGGCTCCAAAAGCAAGAACATCAATTTTCATTTATAGAAGTTTTTAAAGAGTAATCAATATCATTTTTTAAATCTACTATAGATTCTATTCCAGCGGACAACCTAATTAATTGCTCTGATATTCCTTGTGAACTCCTTTCTTCATCGGTTAAGGAATAGTGAGAGGTTAATTTTGGGTAATTCGCTGTACTTTCAATTCCTGCTAAACTCATTACGGGCTTAATAATTTTTAAATTATTTAAAAATATGTCGGGTTTAACTTTTGTATCAAGTTCAATGGACAACATACCTCCGAATCCCTTCATTTGTCTATTAGCAATTTTATAATCTTCATGAGATTTTAGTCCTGGGTAATGAACTTTTGAAATTAAAGAATGTTTGTCTAAAAAATTAGCTAATTCCATGGCATTTTCATTTTGCTGTCTGACTCTAATTGGCAGTGTTTTTATACTTCTTTCCAGTAACCATGCTGAAAATTCGCTCAGAGTACCTCCTAAACTTTTAGCTAGTTCATAAATTTTTTCAATCCTTTTTTTTGACGAAATAACCGCTCCCGCAGATATATCACTATGCCCACCCAGATATTTTGTAGCACTGTGAATGACAATATCAATTCCAAAATCAATTGGATTTTGATTAACTGGACTGGCGAAAGTATTATCTATCATAGTCCATATTTTTTTTGATTTAGCAAGTTTAGAAACAGCCTCCATATCAACAATTTTAAGTAACGGATTAGAGGGGCTTTCAATGTAAATTCCCTTAGTATTTTTTTTAATGCAAGCATTGAAGTCATCTATTTTAGATCCAGCTGAAAAGGTATAAGAAATACCATATTTGTTAAATTCCTTTTTTATTAAATTTCTTGTTCCTCCATATATATCATTATAAAAAACTACATGATCTCCTGAACCAAGATGTGAAAGTAGAGATGCAGAAACGGCAGCCATACCTGAGCTAAAAACAATTGCGGCTTCACCCTTCTCTATCGCAGCTATTTTCTCTGATATACACTCTTGATTTGGTGTATTAATGTATCTAGGATATCTCTTTTTTTCAACTGAATTAAACTGATATGCTGTAGACATATATATTGGAGAAATAGCCCCTTTATACTTTTGGTCTTCTACAGCTCCTTTGTGCAGACATAAAGTTTCAAGTTCAATTTTATTCATTATGATTTATTTAACCATTCAATTATCTCTAAATCATCTGGTTTTTTTCTTGGAGAAATAGATTTAACTACATTTCCATTTTCATCAATTAAAAATTTTTGGAAATTCCATGTAACTATTGAATCAATGTTACCATTTAACCTTTTTCTGGTTAAAAATGAGTATAGTGGGTGCTGATTAAAACCTATAACTGAAACTTTACTCATCATAGGAAAAGTAACTCCATAGTTTTGTTTACAAAATTCTTCAATTTCTTCATTTGAACCAGGTTCCTGCCATAAAAAATTATTTGCTGGAAAACCAACAATAATAAAATTCTTTTCTTTATAATCCTCATACAGCTTTTGTAAAGCTCCATATTGCTTAGTTAATCCACACTTAGAAGCAGTATTAACTATCATTATCCTTTTACCTTTTAATTTTGAAAAATCAAATTCATCCCCATAAATATCACTTACTTTGAATTGGTATATAGTTCTATCCATTTTATCTTGGTTTTGTGCATTGATGTATGATACAGATATTAAAAAAAAGGCAATTATAAATTTCATTCTAAAAAAATTTCAATTGTAAAATTACATTTTTTTATTAATAATAATTTTAAACTATTTCGGCTGATAAACCAGCCTCGAGGAGTCTGGTGCATCGGGGTTCTAAATCTGACATTGGACCTGTCTTAACGACACACTTACCCGAAAAATGAACAATGTAGGTACATTGTTGAGCTTGAATGAAAGAGTGATCACAAACTGCCATAAGAGTTTTTGTAACATAATCAAAAGTATTTACTTCATCATTAAAAAGAATAAGCTCGTGTTTTCTTTCTGATTCTAAAATAGTTAGACTTTCATCTTCTGGATTGATTTTTGGTTTAGTTGAAAATCCTATTTTTTTGTATAGTGAACACATAACCATTTGTTAATTTCTTTTTTTGATATTGCCTTAAGGTTAACAGTTAATGCTTTTTTATTTATATCGCTAAAATCATCCAATAAAAAACCGCTTATAATTAATTGACCATCAACACTTAACAAGTTACTAAATTTTAAAATATCAGCCATAATAACATTTTTATTAATGTTTGCCAATATTAAATTATAGTTTACACTATTTATTTGATCTATGTTTTTACAATAAGAATTAATTAATTTACAATTATTTAGGATCGAATTCTCTTTTGTATTTTCAACACAAACTGAGTCAATATCTATAGCATCTATATATTTTGCTTGTCTTTTTTCAGATAAAATTGCTAATATACCTGTTCCAGAACCTACATCAAGAACTCTCAAACGTTTTAAATCAATCTCTAATAAATAAGACATCATCATTGATGTAGTCTCATGGTGTCCAGTCCCAAAACTCATCTTTGGAGTAATTAAAATTTCATATTGCAAATTCATTGGCTTATGAAAAATAGCTCTTACTCCACAATTTTCAGAAATTCTGATTGGTTTAAAATTCCTTTCCCAATTCTGGTTCCAATTGATCGGCTTAATTAGTTTAGATTTATAGGTAATTTTAAATTTTGGATTTAATAAAACTGAGACTTCAGAAAAAAGAGACTCATTCCAATTATTGTCATATATATAGGCATCTATACCTTTTTTTTTGTGTTCAAATGCATAAAATCCAATTTCACTTAACTCAGCAATTAAAATATCAACACCAATTTTTAAAGGTGAAATTTTAAAATAGAAAACTCGACAAGTCTTTGACATTAAAAAGCGTTGACAATTTTCGCAAAATCTTCAGAATTTAATGATGCTCCACCAACAAGTCCACCATCAACATCAGGCTTGGCAAATATTTCTTTAGCATTATTTGGTTTGACACTTCCACCATAAATAATAGAAACAGAATTTGCTAAATCACTACCATACTTTTTTGAGATTAAACTGCGAATGAAAAAATGCATTTCTTGAGCCTCTTCAGGAGAAGCAGTTTCACCTGTACCAATAGCCCACACAGGTTCATAAGCAACAATTATCTTATTCCATGATTTTTTTGGTTGAAGAAAAACAGAATTCTCTAATTGGGATTGTACAAATCTAAAATGTTTTTTTGACTTTCTAATACTTAATTCTTCCCCAACACAAAATATGACCTCAATATTTTCTTTGATTGCTGTTTCAACTTTTTTTGTTAAAATTTGATCTGTTTCATTAAAAAAAACTCTTCTCTCAGAATGTCCTATAATACTTGTCAATACACCCACACTTTTTATCATTTTAGCTGAAATTTCTCCAGTAAAAGCACCATTTAATTCAAAATGCATATTTTGAGATGCAACCTCTATATTAGAATTTTTAAGCTTTTCATAAGCAATTCCCAACTGAGTATGTGCTGGGCATACAATTACCCTTGTTCCCTTGGAAAAATTAAACTCAATTAATTCATTCAATAATTTAATGGTTTCATAACTTGAATTGTTCATTTTCCAATTACCTGCAACAATTTTTTTTCTCATCTTTAATTTGAATTTACTTGAAGGTGAATTAATGCAAAAACAGAATAATTAATCATATCATGATAATTTGCATCTATACCCTCAGAGACAATAGTTTTTCCTTTATTTTTTTCAATTTGTTTAATTCTCAGTAACTTTTGTAAAATTAAATCAGTTAAAGAACTTACTCGCATTTTTCTCCATGCTTCTCCATAATCATGATTTTTATTAAGCATTAAATTAAATGTAATTTCAAGATGCTTATTATATGCATCCATAGCCTCTTTGAAATTGAGGTCCGGTTGTTCTGAAACTCCAAGTTCAATTTGAATTAAAGCCATTATCGAATAATTAATTATCCCCATAAACTCATCTGATTCAGAATCTAAAATTTTTTGATTATCATTGATTTGCAAACTTCTTATTCTTTGGGCCTTTATATAGATCTGATCAGTTAAAGATTGTAATCTTAAGATTCGCCATGCACAACCATAATCTTTCATTTTATTTTTAAATAATAGCCTGCATTCATCAGTAACCTTAGTATATTGTTGTTCAGTTCTTGACATAGAAAAAATTTATAGTAAATTTCTAAAAATTTTTAACTTATTTTATGAAACTTTTATAAAAGTTCTTCAAAACTAATTATAAATTCATGAGATTAGATTGTAGAGGTAAATTAATTAATTTAAATACACCCAAGATATTAGGCATATTGAATCTAACTCCAGATTCATTTTACGATGGCGGAAAGTTTAATGTTAGAGATAAATCATTAAAACAATGTGAAAAGATGTTAAGAGAAGGAGCAACATTTATTGATGTAGGTGCCATAAGTACAAGACCTGGAGCATCTGATCTAAATTTAGAGACCGAAAAAAAAAGACTTTTTCCAATTTTAGAAGCCTTAATATTAAATTTCCCAAATTCATTGTTTTCAATTGACACCTTTAGACATGAAATTGCTGAAGAATCCCTAAAAATGGGAGCTGTTATGATAAATGATATTTCAGGAGGTAAATTCAGTTCAAAAATGTACGACGTTATTAGTGAATATGATTGTCCATATGTTATGATGCACAGAAAAGGTAAATCAATAAATATGCAAAAAAATCCATACTATGATGATGTAGTTAAAGAAGTAACAAAGTTTTTTAAAAAACAAATTAAAACTGCAAATAACAAAGGAGTTAACAAAATAATTATTGATTTAGGTTTTGGATTTGGAAAAACAATTGAACAAAATTTCAAATTATTAAAGGATATGAAAAAATTCAAATCTTTTAAATACCCTATAATGTCTGGTATTTCTAGGAAATCCATGATATGGAAAAAATTGAATATTTCCCCAAAAAATTCTCTAAATGGAACTACTTTTTTACATGCATTTGCATTAAAAGCAGGCTCAAAATTACTTAGAGTTCACGATGTAAAAAAAGCAAAAGAATGTATAGATTTATTGCAAGCACTTAGTTAGTTTTATAATTTTATATTAATTTAAAACATGGAAATACTTGATTTCTTAAATATCAATTTTATTGATTTAATTGACATAGCGCTAGTAGCTTTGTTATTGTTCTCCTTATATAGACTTGTCAAAGGTACTGTTGCAATTAATATTTTTTTAGGAATTGTAATAATCTATATGATATGGAAAATTACGGACCTTCTGAATATGGATGTACTTAGTAATATTCTTGGAAATTTTATAAGTGTCGGTTTTTTTGCGTTAATTGTTGTATTCCAGCAAGAAATAAGAAAATTTTTATTGTTAATTGGCTCATCAAACTTTACTTCAAGAAAAAATGTTTTAAAATATTTTAAATTTTTAAACGATAGCCAAATAAACAATGATACAGATGTGAAACTTATATTAGATTCTTGCTCAAAGATGTCAAAAGAAAAAACTGGAGCAATTATAATTTTGGAAAGAAATACTAACTTAGATTTTATCAAAAATACTGGTGACGTTACAAACATTTTATTATCTAGCCAAATTTTAGAAACTATTTTTTTTAAAAATAGCCCGTTACATGACGGTGCAATATTGATAAAGGATAACTATATAGTTGCTACGAGGGTTGTACTTCCAATTTCTGAAAATTCAAATTTGGCAAAAAAATTTGGATTAAGACACAAAGCGGCTATCGGTATAACTGAAAAAACTGATGTTACTGCCATAGTTGTTTCTGAACAAACCGGTAAAATATCATACTTTAAGGATGGTGATGTGGTCAAATTTGAATCCCAAGGTGAGTTAACTCAGATCATTTTAGAGGATTTAAATTATTGATCTGATTTTGATTTTTTCTAAATTGAATATTATATAGCTTTCTGTATTTTCCACTTTTCTTTTTCATTAATTCAATATGAGTACCCTTTTCTATTATCCTTCCATGTTCTAGGTATATTATTTTATTTGTTTTCTTTATCGTTTCTAGTCTGTGAGCAATAATTATTGAGGTTTTATTTTCCGTTATTTTTGAAATAGCCTTTTGAATAATACTCTCTGAATAAGAATCAATTGATGATGTAGCCTCATCCAATATTAAAATATTTGGATTTATAATAAACACCCTTAAAAAAGCAATAAGTTGTCTTTCACCTGATGACAACATCACTCCTCTTTCTCGAATATTATAATCATAATCATTTGGCAATTTAGATATGAATTCATGAACCCCAATTTCTTTTGCAGCCTTAATTACAACGTCTTTTGATATGGAAGAATCAAACAACGTAACATTTTCATATATAGAGGCTGCAAAAAGGAAAACATCTTGAGGAACTACACTTACAAAATTTCTTAGTGCATTGATTCTAATTTTTCTTATATCCAAATCATCTATTTTTATTTCTCCATTATCAAATTCATAAAAACGAGAAATTAAATTTATAATTGAGGATTTTCCTGCTCCTGTAGGACCAACAATAGCTATACTTTCACCAGCAGAAATATTTAAGTTTAAATCAAATATGATTTGTTGACCTGGTAAATAGGAAAAATTAACATTTTTAAAATTAATTTTACCTTTAATAAAATTTGGGTTTATTGTTCCATTATCTGATATAGAACTTTCTGTTTCTAATATTTTAAAAATTCTTGATGTTGAAACCATACCCATTTGTAATGAATTAAATTTATCTGCTATTTGTCTTAAGGGTCTAAATAGCATTTGTGACATTTGAATAAATAAAAAAATAATTCCCAATGTAACTCCATCGCCAGCACTAACATTTAAACCACCATACCAAACCAATAAACCTATAGTTACAGAAGATGATATTTCAGCCACAGGAAAAAAAATTGAATTAAACCAAACAGTTTTTAACCATGCATTTTTATGCTTCATATTTATTTGCCTAAACATGCTATAATCCAATAACTCACGATTAAATATTTGGACTATCTTAATTCCAGATATTCTTTCTTGAACAAATGAGTTTAGATTAGCAACCTCTTTTCTAACCTCTTCAAATGCAATTTTCATAGACTTTTGAAAAAGACGTGTTGCATAAATAATTATTGGTAAAATTGAAAAAACAATCAAAGATAATTTCCAGTTAACAATTAACATAATTATTATAACCATTGACATTTTTAATAAGTCGGCAATTATCATAAACAAACCCTGAGAAAATATACTTGCAATTGTCTCAATATCATTTACAACTCGAGTAACTAACCTCCCAACTGCAGTATTATCAAAATAACCTAATTTAAAATGTATTATTTTTTTAAATAAATTATTTCTAATATCCTTAATTACATTTTGCCCTAACAAATTTGCATTAAAAACAAAAAGAAACTGAAAAGAAACTTCAAGTATTAAAGTAATCAGCATCATCAGAATAAAAAAAACCATTCCATCATAGTCTTTTTTTGTTATATAATCATCAACTATTACTTTTAAAAAATAAGGAGTTAGTATTGAAAAAACCGAAAGGCTTATGGCATAAATTAATACTAAATAATAATTTAATTTGTAAGGTTTAACAAAACCCATTAACTTTTTAAACAACTTAAGATCAAAAAAATTTACTTTTTTAATATTCATCAAATATATATTGATTCGGGATAAATAACCTTAGTCAAAAACAAACCATTAGCAGGAACAGAATAACCTGCATTACTTCTTTTTTTACTTTGCAAAATTTCTTTTAGATCCTCAATATTTTTTTTTTCAATTCCAATCTCTATCAAAGTTCCAACTATTGACCTAACCATATTTCTTAAGAACCTATTTGAACTGATGGTAAAGGTAGCTATGTTTTCAATTTCATTCCAGAATGCTTCCTTAATTTCACAATTGTAATTATCGACGTTAGAATTTGATTTTGAAAAGCATTTAAAATTATGATTACCAATTAAAATATTAGCAGCTAAGTTCATTTTTTTGAAATCTAATTTTTCTCTCAAATAATATTGAAAAGGATAGTTAAATGGGTCTTTTACTTGGCTTATGTAATATTTATAGGTTCTACTAATTGCGTTGAAACGTGCATGTGCAGTGTCTTTTACAGGAATTATTTTATTTACATTTATAGTATTTGGTAGAAGGGAATTTAATTTAAATACAAAATCATTGTTATTTAGGCTTAATTTATTAACGTCAAAATGAGCTATCATCTGTTTAGCGTGAACGCCTGTGTCTGTTCTTCCGGCTCCAGAGACAGAAATTTTACTTCTTTGAATAATTGAAATACATTCTTCCAAAGTTTGTTGAACACTTGAAGCATTAATTTGACGTTGCCAACCATGAAATTGACTGCCATTATAACCCAAATCTATAAAAAATCTCAAAAAATTTATTTTTTATGCAAAGATATCTGATTCAAATTTATTTTATTAATTGATTAATGAAAATCGATTGCTAATTTTACTGTAATTATGAAAAAAATTCTTTTACTTTCTGATACTCATGGACATATCGACAGTCAAATTATCAAACATACTAAATGGTCTGATGAAGTATGGCATGCAGGAGATATTGGAGATATAAATATCATAAAAGAATTAAAAAAATATAGTTTCTTAAGAGCAGTTTATGGAAATATTGATGATAATTTAATCAGGAGCTCATATCCAAAAAATAATATTTTTAAATGTGAGGAATTAAATGTTCTAATAACACATATAGGTGGTTATCCAAATAATTATTCAAAACACGTGCCTGAATTAATTGAAAAAAATAAAATAAAAATTTTTATATCTGGACATTCCCATATACTAAAAATAATCAAGGATGATAAATATAAATTAATGCATTTTAACCCTGGTGCATCTGGAATTTATGGATTTCACAAAAAAAGAACTATGATTAGATTTGAAATAGATAAAAATCAAATTAAAAATCTTTATGTCATAGAACTGGGAGACAGAGGAAAAATTTAACGAATCCGGTCAATAGAATTAATTAACTCCTCATCATTTTTAATTCCTCTATTAGCTCTAATCAAAAAAAACAAATTTGCAACTATTATAAAATATAGGTGATTTAATGTAATTAATCGATCTATTGAAAAAATTATCATTATTAGGTTAAAAAAAATATTGATTCTATTTAATAATAATTGTTTTTTTCTTCTCTTAAACATAATCAACGAGGATAATAAAAGTAAAAATATTGGGATTATATAAAAAGTAATGTTTACAAAGCTGAAAAAAGTAAAAGTCGGAAATGAACTAAACTTATACGTGTGTGAAATCAAATATGTTAAATTGATTAATATCAAAATAAGTAAATATAAGTTTTGAATTCTTTGTATCATATCAGAAATTTATTAAAATTACGCATTTTAAATTATGTAGTTTAAAATAATTATTTGTAATATTGTAATGACTTTACATTTGGGACAATTTACTCCATGTCTCTATCTACTGTCTTTTACTTAACAAATCACTTTTAAAATACCAAATAAATTTTATGTTTGAAATAAACGCTTTAAAAAGCAAAAAACTGCAGGAACTACAGGAGATTGCTAAATCTATCGGTCTTAAAAATATTTCGAGTCAAAAAAAACAAGAACTCATATATGAAATAATTGATCAAATATCTGCCAACCCAAATATTATTCCAAAAACAGAAGGAAAATTAAAAGAAACTAAAATTGATGATTCATTAGCAAATAAATCTATAACAAATACTAATGAAAATATAAAAATCAAGAATTCTTCAACTTCAAAACAGATTAGAAAAGATAATGCCCAAAAAAACATAGCAAATAAAGATAGTATTAAAACCAAACATTTTCAGAATAAAAACAATAATCAGAGAAAAGATTCAAATCATAATAGAGATAACAGAAACCGATATAGAGAACCTGATTTTGAGTTTGAAGGAATAATCAAAACCGAAGGTGTTCTAGAAAAAATGCAGGAAGGTTATGGGTTTTTAAGATCATCGGACTATCATTATCTGTCTTCTCCAGATGATGTGTATGTCTCTCAATCCCAAATAAGATTATTTGGATTAAAAACTGGTGACACAGTTCTAGGTGCAGTTAGGCCTCCAAAAGAAGGAGAAAAATACTTCCCACTTATAAAAGTTGATAAGATTAATGGTTTAGATCCAAAAGTTGTAAGAGATAGAGTATCCTTTAAACACCTAACACCTTTGTTTCCCGAAGAAAAGTTTAAACTAGCAGAAAAACAAAATACTGTTTCAACCAGAATAATTGATTTATTTTGTCCAATTGGTAAAGGTCAAAGAGGTATGATTGTCTCTCAACCTAAAACAGGAAAAACTATGCTTCTTAAAGATATAGCTAATGCAATTTCAGCAAATCATCCTGAAGTTTACCAAATCATTCTTCTAATTGATGAAAGACCTGAGGAAGTTACTGACATGCAAAGAAATGTAGATGGAGAGGTAGTCGCTTCAACATTCGATGAACCTGCTGATAGACACGTTAAAGTAGCAAATATAGTTTTAGAAAAAGCCAAAAGACTTGTTGAATCTGGACACGATGTTGTTATTTTATTAGATTCTATTACTAGACTTGCTAGAGCATATAATACGGTTCAACCGGCATCTGGAAAAATTTTAAGCGGTGGTGTTGATGCAAACGCACTTCATAAACCAAAAAGATTTTTTGGTGCTGCTAGAAATATCGAAAATGGTGGTTCACTTTCTATAATTGCTACTGCTCTTACAGAAACTGGTTCTAAAATGGATGAAGTAATATTTGAAGAATTTAAGGGTACTGGAAATATGGAACTTCAACTGGACAGGAGAATATCAAACAGAAGGCTTTTTCCTGCAATTGATTTAGTCTCATCTAGTACTAGAAGGGATGATTTGCTATTGGACGAGGCTACAATACAAAGAATGTGGATTATGAGGAAATATTTGGCGGATATGAATCCTGTCGAAGCTATGGAATTCATAATAGATAAATTTAAAAGAACTGAAAATAATGAAGAGTTCTTAATTTCTATGAATTCCTAATAAAATCTATTAAAGAGATGAAGCGTGCTTCGTTATTTTAGATTTAAGATTAGCAGCTTTATTTGAGTGAATTATGTTTTTCTTAGCCAACTTATCTATCATTGAAATTATAAAGGGTATCTTCTTTTGAGCTTCTTTCTTCTTAGTTAGTGATTTAAAATCTCTTATTGCATTTCTGGTTGTCTTGTGCTGAAAACGATTTCTTTGACGTTTCTTTTCGTCAGAACGAATTCTTTTTAATGCAGATTTGTGATTTGCCATATAAATTATTTTTTGTAGCCCCTAGGGGAATCGAACCCCTCTTTCTAGGATGAAAACCTAACGTCCTAACCGATAGA
>CESB01143521.1_pt1 | contig 12366 bp, 16 predicted proteins | sample 531071 | NCBI WGS metagenome assembly CESB01 (sample SAMEA2621259, study PRJEB7988) | marine metagenome | biome: marine biome (ENVO:00000447); feature: surface water layer (ENVO:00002042); material: "saline water (ENVO:00002010), including plankton (ENVO:xxxxxxxx)" | depth 5 m | reverse complement strand
GGGGATGAATTAACATTCAATTATAATCAAACTGAAACAAAAATATCTTATCCATTTAAGGATTTAAAAACTGGTTTAATGGTTGAAGGCAACAATAATTCATAAATCTTTATATATCAAATCCATCAACTTATATCTATGGGTCCTGAAGATAGTAATGCAGTAGAGCAAATTTTACAACAACTTCAGGAAATTAGCATCCAATTGAATAATGATTCTAATTTAACAGATACTTTTGGTAATTTTAAAGAAGAATACTATATTAGAAATTCAGAAGTAAGAGAGGATTTGAGAGATTTAAAAGCAGATTTAAATAATCAAAAAACAGATTTAACTGGAATACAGAATGATGTTCAAGAAATGAAAGAAGGTTTTTCTAAGTTTAAAGTGGAAATTCAACCAATTATTGAATTTAAACAAATGGTATCTAAACAAGTTATGAAATATAGTAGCGTTGCCTTTTTTACTGTGGTCGCATTAACCTTGGGGATGAATGGCGTATCATTTTAGGCGTAGTCTTTAAATATCAGTAAGATTAATAAAAATACATGGTAAGTAGTAAGTCTGTTAAGTTTCCTTTACCTTTGGGGAAGACTAAGAAAAATACTATGGAGAGTCAAGGCTCTAAAATTTCATCTGGGAGATGGATTAACAATGAAGAAGATTTAGAAAATCCTCCTACTTGGGTAAAGGTTCAATCAGAGGGGTATGTGATTGATAGAAGTATTAGTGATATTAGTTATTCTTCTTCTACTGATGAGTTTGCTTTAATTACAAGATACACAGACCCTAAAAGCCTACAACCTATGGTTGAATTATTACCTGTTAACTCATCTGCTTTTGATATGGAAAATGAACCAGACGGAATTGATTCTTGTTATGCATTCAATACTGATGAGTCTTTAGAACAAGGTGATTTCCAATTTCCTTCAATTGCAGTAGGATTAGGTATGTTGTCTTACCTTTTTAAAAATAGAATAGAAGGTGGTAATGTTGAATAGTAATAAAATGACTTTGATTGCAACAGGATTGTTAGTTGGTGCTTTGGCTTATAAATTTGCACCTAAACTAAAAATGATGGCTGAAGAAGCAGAAGAACAAAACTTGTTTTCTAAACTTATTTCTATGTTCACTAAAAAAGAAGAAGAAGCAGTTCCAGTAGAAAAACCAAGAATTTATGATTACGGGTCAATTGAAATCCCAGAACCTGTTTCAGGTATGGGTGGCAGGTCTATTGGTCAATCAAGCCTTGAAACTTCTGTAACTCCTATTGCAGGAATTGGACAAAACTCTGCAGGTAGAATTATAGGAGGTTATTAAAGTGATTGATTTAGCAAAAATCAGAACAGCAATTCTAGAGGCTGAAGAGGCTGAAGAGGTTGAATCTGATGAATTAGATATTCAAGAAGGGCCTAATAAAGTTCCTAGTGAAATTGATAATGCTGCAACTTCCATTAGTGGTTCATTCGGTGTCGGTTTGCTTGGTGCTTCTATTTATTCAGAGGCTACTGGTGGAGAGTGGTTTGTAGGTCAATGGAGGGTAATTATCCCCGTTGTTGGAACTGCTTTAACTGCTTTTGCTTATGGTAGATTATCTAGAGGTAAAGAAGCAAAGAAGCAAGCAGAAACTTATGAGAAGATTTTATATAAAGTAGAAACTGAACAAAAGGAAGCAGAAGAAAAGAAGGCTGAACAAGAACAACAGGCTGACGATTATTGGAGTGCTGAACTAGATATGATTAGGAATTTTAACAATTATGAAATGAACCCTAACTTAAATAGTTTTAGTCCAGCGCCAATTAGTATCAAGCCTAAAGGATATGGTGCATGGTAAGTATTAAGTAGAAACAAGAGGGATTGATTTATATGGTAATTTATAACGGATATTGCAGACCTTTAAAACAAAAGGTTGATTTTGAAGTATCAGAAGTTAATTCTATTGACACTTCAAGAGGTGTTAAGTGGCAAATTAAAGGAAATTATGAATCTTACAAAATCTCAGTATTTGCTAAGGAATCAGTTGCTTTAGATTTGGCTTCTAAATTAGAAAAGCCAGATTTTTTTGAAGCACATTCAGATGCAGTTATTAGAGAGCCAAAAATTCATGAAGTCCCACTTAGTCAAGAATTAGAAGAGCCAATGCTTGCTTTTGATTCAGAAGATGTTATTATTTATGATTCTGAAGAAATGGCTCCATTCCCATTCTTTAATGCAGAGGCTTTCGCTTCTTATGATTTGCCTGAAGAAAAGGAAACAGACTTTAAAATTCTTAAATCTCTTAGAAAGATTGAGTCAGAAATGTTAGAGGGAATGGCTGGAAGAGTTAATTATGGTGGTAAGTCTCAAATTGGTAAAGATAGTCCTGTGTATGCAAATAAGCATGACGAAAAGGTTGTTAAAGTTACAAATATCTTTTTTGATGATGAATTTGATTCTTTAATCATTACTACAGAAGGCGAATTTGAAAATATGTATGAAGACGAGTTTAATGTAAAAGAATTTTCACAAAGTTGTATAACTCTTGAGGGATTTTATAATAAATTCAATCAAATTTTCACCCAAATAGATGTAAGTGATATTTCTTCAATTAAGATTAAAGCGGCAGGAGAAACTGATGATTATCAAGGAGTAGATTTTGATTTTGATTATTCTGATGGTGATGATGAAGCATATCTTCATGGATTACAATTTTTTATGACACCTGAAGATTATGAGGAGGAGGGGGATTATTCAAGATTCAATTTCTGTGATATTATTTCCTATGGGAACATAAAGACGGCATTTGATACTCATGGAGATGTCCCTGTTTATCTAATGCTAATAGATACTGATGATTGCGATAGTATGGATGATGCCACTAGGTCTTTTGTTGATGGTGAAGAACCAGATTTTGAAATTGAAATGATTACTGATTTTAAATCTCAATATGATGCAGACGACAATAGTTTTGCACTTTCTAATTTGAAAATTAAGGAAGGAGTTAAAAAAAGCGATATTGAAAAACCATTCTTCACTCTTAAAAAATTATATGACTTAATGACAAGCACATTAGATGATTATGATGTTGAAGAAAAAGACGATGTTCATATGGAACTTAATGCAAGTTATAAAAATGGCGAGTTTGGCGATTATAATGAGGTATATTCAGGATTTGGTTTTGGAGGTAAATTTATCACAGACAGTTTATACCTAGGAATTGAAAAACAAGAAGCAATTGAAGCGCTTGAAGAAGGACAAGATTATTCAGAATTAAAAGTTAAAGAATTGAAAGAACTTCTTGCAGATAGGGGACTTCCAGTTTCGGGAAGAAAGGCAGAATTGATTGAAAGATTAGAAGAAGATGATGAATCTGGAGTTGGAGACCTACTTGACATAGATGATGTTGTAGATGAAGGTCTTGCTATGACTTATGATGAATTGAATGAATTTGTAGATGATAGGATTGAAGAGGGTGAAGGAGATGAACCTGCTTACTTAAGCACTCAATTTGTTGATGAAGATGGTGATGTAGAAGCATCTGCATCTGTTATTGTTAATGATGATGAAGATGATATTGATTTTATCGGAACTGTAGTTTCTGAAATTCCGTTGACTACTAATGAAGATTGGGATGATGATGAAGATTATGATGACTGGGAGGCTCAAGAGCATGTAATTGAAGTTGATGAAGATGATGATTCATATGCTATTACATACACTAAGGAAGCAGAGCAATCTCCTTTTACTACTGATATTGGATTTATTACATTCCATTCTCCAGAAACAAACCAAGAAGTTGGAGAAGATGATGAAGATGTTATTCCAATGATTTTTGACCAATTCATCCCTCCAGAAATTTGGGGCGATTTGAAAGATTCTCAACAACAAGAGTTTATCAGAACGGGTGATGAAAGTATATTAGTTTGTTCAAAATGTGGAATGACAAAAGCAGACATGAGGGCAAGTGATGGTTATTGCCCTGTAGTTGACCCTATGAACGAGGCTTACATTGCTAAGGTTAATTGTCCTTATTCAAAGCACTTCGCACCTATGCATTGGGTTAACAAGGAGCCTACTAAACTTATTGAAGCAACTAAGACGGCTATGAACAATGTATATTTTGACGATAACAAGCCAATTGATGTAGTTGCTGCCGAAGGAGTTATGGAGGCTGAAGAAGTGTTCTACGCTCCTAACAGAGGCTCACAACCAATTACTGACGGTGTTAAAAGCCTAATGGTTTCTAAGGCTGAATATTACAATGCAATCCATTCAATCCCACCTACAGTTTCTGCAGTTGAAACCTCAGACGGTTCTTCTATGAAATTAGGATATTTTGATTCAGAGTCGCATTTAGTTGAAAGCCTTTTCTCAGATACACTAATGGCGGAAGATGAAACCCCAGACTCTTTTAGTGCTGAATCGCAACCATTGCCAGAACTTTGGGCAGAAGATTTACATAATTTTAATCCTCCTGTTAGAGAATCTATAAGTTTATCTGCAGAGAATTATGCTGCAGATGATAAAGCGAAAGTAGTAGATAAATATGATTATTACAGGAATATTATGCACTTAGGGGATGATGTTGAAGTAGTAGATGTTGGAGATGCTATGGTAGTGATGGATGATGATATTATTGACCCTGATTTAGAAATTGACCCTATGATGTGTGTTGGTTGCGATATTATATTTACAAAAAAATATCAATTAGATAAAAAGGGAATGTGTATTGATTGTTCAGAAGATTCAATTAACCTATCTGAATTACAAAGATATAAAGACGGAGGTAATGTTCTTTATGATGAAGGCGACTTTGAAATTGAAATGGATGAGGTTGAGGATGAAATAGAGCCTGAAATGGATGATTATATAGATAGCGATGAAATTACAGAAGATGGTTATGATATGTTTGAAGATGATTATTCAGAATGGATGGAAGATTATCAAGCAGAAAATGCTTATAAGGTATCAAACAATAATTCTAGATACCTTTTAGGTGCTTTAGGACTTGGCGGTCTGGCAGTATTATTTGCACCTGACAAAGTTAGAGAATTCTTTAAAAGAAAGTAAAGATTTAAATATCGGCATAAGTAATTAATAATTATGTCTGCTACTGATAATGCAATTGTGGTTAAAAAGGAAAATGAAGACAGAATTGCTTGGAGGAAATTATTAGTCCCTGCAGTTGGTTCTGCTGCTTTTTTTGCAACTATGTTAGTTAATATTATCAACACTTATAATAAACATGGTTGGCCTAAAAATGCATTTAGAAAATCTGATTATTTACTAATGTCAATTCCTATAATTGTCATTTTTTCTGCAGTTGAAGAAGAAATAAATGGCAAAAGTAATGGGAAGTGATTCAATGAAAGTTGATACTAGAGATATTTTAAAAATTGGAGAATATGGTTTTGTAAGAAACCTTCACCCTGCTTTTAATGTTTCTCAAAATAGATATGGACATAAAAGTAGTTATACTAAAAATTTATTTTACGCATTAAAAAATAGAAGTTCAAAAACAATATTTTTCTCAAAGGGTATTTTAAGAGGTCAAATAATTAGAAAAACTAAGGATAAATTTGATTTTGTAGTTTCTGATTTTGAAGGAAAGGCTTATATTGTTAAAAATAAAGGTAAGTCGCTTCAAATTAATGATGGAGAAAAACTTAAAGGGCATATTATTTTCAACATAAATAATCACCTTGTGGATATTATTGATTGGCAAGATTCTGTTGATTGGGATGATAAACAAAAAAGGGGAAAGGTTGTGTGGGATAATCCAGATGTAGAATGGAGGTCTGAAGATGATTTTGATTCCCAAGTAGAGGCAGATAATGCAGTTAATAATTTAATTGAAATGCAACTTGCTTATGAGGCAGATTATTTTGAAATCGCTGCTCAAAATAATGATAAATATAAATTAAAATATTTAAAAGGAATAGTTGATTCATATGAAAACGCTATTGAATGTATTCAAAGAGGTGGAGTAGAAAGAGGCGTGGATGCAATAGCGAGAGTTTATTTGAATAATGCTAAAAAAAATTATGCTAAATATAGGAGTGAATCAGTAAAAAGTAGTTTTTATTCTGAAGATTTTTATTATTCAGCAGGGCTTGTTTTTGGATACAGAGATGTTTCTGAGTATTTGAGCGGATATCCTGAAGAATGGCAATATCAATTTGCATCTGAGTCCGATTCAGCCACTTTAAAAAAATATGAAAAAACATATGGTAAAGAAGGTGCTAAAGTAAGATTAAGATTAAAGAATAAGATTATGAAACAAAATACTCATGGAACTAAATCTGGTCAATGGTCTGCTAGAAAATCACAAAAACTAAAACAGGAATATGAAAAGGCTATGGAAAAGAAAGGAAGTAATCCTTATAAATCCAACAAAAAAACAAAGGCTCAAAAAGATTTGAAGGATTGGGGCGACCAAAAATGGAGAACTAAATCTGGAAAGAAATCCTCAGTTACTGGTGAAAGATACCTTCCTGAAAAGGCAATTAAGGCTTTATCAGATAAAGAGTATGCTAGAACTACTGCGGCTAAGAGGAAAGCAAAAAAGGCTGGCAAACAAGTTTCTAAGCAACCAAAAGATATTGCTAAAAAGGTAGCAAAATACAGAGCCGAATATAAAACAGGAACTCAAGGACCTTGTTGGGATGGATATACCTATGTAGGTCCAAGACCATTTACTAAAGGTTCATGTGTTAAGAGGGCTGAATACACGCCCGACCACGAAATGAGTGATTATTCGCTTCAGGATTTATCCATGTCTTCTGTTGTTGAGGGTGATTTTGCTAAAGATTCTTTAAAATTTTCTTTTATGGAAGGAATGAGGGCTGAGGACGTTAAAAAAAAAGACTATACTAAAATGAGCCCTGCGGATATTCAAATAGAGGCTCCTAGTGGTTGGAAAATAGTAGGTTTTTATGATTCAAAGGGCACTAATTATCAACTTAAAAGAAAAATAACCTTTGACCATTTTGATGAGGTGGAAAGTGCTTTAGGTGTTATCAATTCAATATGTTATAAACTAGACCATCATCCAAAAATTGAATATAGTTATAAATATATTTTGATAAGTCTTTGGACTCATGATGTTAATGGTTTAACTGATTTAGATTTTAGATTTGCCAAGATGTTGAATAACGGATTAAAGGTTAATTTTTAGTTAAGAACCTATAAACCATTATATAGGTGAAAAAATAATAGTATAATATGGAGAATAAAGATAGTTTTGAAATTACCGATTTAGATATTTCAAATGTCTTGGATAAACATAAAAATTTAGTTGTTGAAAAGGATTGGGAAATGTATTTATTCTCTAAGAAACAAAATTATATGATTGAAAGAAGGCAGAATATAGGATTAGAATATGAATATAATGCTTCTATGTGGGATTCAATTTTTGAAAGAGAATGGTTGGTGATGGAGGAAAGGCTTTGTGCTGGCTTAGGTGTTGAAAGAGATATTGCTGATAAGTTTGGAGATGGGTTTTTTAAGAGTCAGGAAGAGTTAATGGCTGAAGTCAAGGAATTAACTAATCAATTAGAAACTATGACTTATAATGAAAAACAAGTTACTATTTATACTTATGAAGATTTTAATATGCTTTCAAATCAAGGAATCTTTAGAGAGGATTACTTTATTTTAGACCCTCAAAGGAAATGGAAGAAAAATATTAATGATGAATTGAGGACTTATGGTTATGCGGTTGTTGAAACTTTACATATAGGGGGTGAAAAATATGTCTTTGTTTCAAAAGAAAACTGAAGAGGAAAATTTAGATAAAGATAATTTTGATTATTGGGATGAATTTACTTCAAGGTCTCAGAAGTTTTTAACCGCAAGACAAATTACTTTAACTATTGTAATTATCGGTTTATTTGTTCAATTTATTGGATTAATGATGACTCCTACTGATTGGTTGATATGGCAAGTTTTGACATTTATTACTGCTACTAACCTTGGTGCAGTTGTTCTTGCGATTCATGCTCAAAAGTCTGCTGATGAAATTAGAAGTTTGTATCAAGAAGGATTTAATGCTGATTTATACCATACTTTACATATTATGAGTAGATTTAAGAATAAATTTGTATCAGAACTTGAAAAACAAGGAAACGATTTAGAAGAAGAATTAGATGAATTAACTCCTAATTTGTATTCCTTTTTTAAAGGATATTTAGAAGTATTTAATGAACAATACAAAAAGGAAGAGGGTGAGATAGTAAAGAGAACCTATGAAGATGTAGATATTTCTGAACTATTTAATGAGGAACATGATAATGTTTAAATATCAAAGACAACAATATTGTAATATGAAGAAATTTGTTAGAATATATGGCTTCTTTTTGATTGTCTTTTCTTTATCTTTAGCATATACAATGTATAGGTGGCCTTACACTCCTGAAGATGTTATTAATGATATGGAAAAATTAGGACCTTGGGGCTTCTTAATTGATGCCTTTTTTGTTTTTATTGTGTATAGATGGTGGAGAGGTAGAAAAACTCAACAATGATTGGGTGTGAACCTTTAAATATCAAAAACATGAATCTATTAGTAGGTGAAATGAATGGCTAATCAGAATCCACAACCTGAAGTATATTATACTAGACACGCTTTTACAACTTCAAGCACACAAGGTAGCACAGATACTCAAACGGTTTTTACAAATCAAGCGAATAATGAAGAAGTAAGGATTTATGGAGTTCAAGTTCACTTAATTACTACGGCAGGTGGAGATGATGTTGGTGTTGCAGATAATGATATGAAACTTTCACTTCAAATTGGTAATGCAAAGGTTCCATCACAATCTTTTGATATTGGAGTTATTCACCAAAAAAACGATAAAACTTTGCATTTTCCTACACCTATCCTAGTTATGTTTCAGCAGCCAATTTCAGTAACTGTTACTTGGACTGATGACCAAGTTCCTTCAGCAAATACTACTGCAGTAATTCAATTATTGTCTGAACTCAGCCTTCAACAAACAGAAGGTCAATACCCTCATAGTCAAGGAGGTGTTGCTTGATGGTAGCGCAAGACCCTCAGCCTGAAGTTTATGAAACTGTTCACGACTTTGCTAGTGGTGCTTCTCAAAGCACTTCAGTTACTAAAACTGTTTATACTAGCCAAGGCTCTTCCGAACAAGTTAGAATTTACGCAGTTCAAGTAAAAATTCTTGATGGCACAACTTATATAGAAGAAACTACTGCAGATAATGATTTTGGATTGACTATTATGGCTGGAGCGAACAATGTTCCATCTAATGAGTTCCACCTAGGCCCTATTCATGCAAGTAGCGATAATACTTTATCTTTTGCTTCTCCCATCTTAGTTGACTTTAAACAACCTCTCCAAACTAGAGTTAGGTGGTTAAATGCTTCAAGCCCAGGTCAAGCGTTAAGAGTCAAAATTACTTTAATTGGAGAAAGAGGAATTAAAAGGAGTGTGAATTAAATATGGTAAATCAAAACCCTCAACCAGAAATATATACGACTAGACATGCATTTGCAAGCAGTTCAACATCAGGAACTTCTGATACTCAAACTGTTCAAACTTATCAATCTCATGATGAAGAAGTTAGAATTTATGCAATTATGGCAAACTTTATGGAGGCTGGAAATACTAATACAGACCAATTAGAGCATTTCTTTGATGTAACTATTACTTCAGGACCTAATGCAGTTCCATCTAATACATTTAGTTTAGGCGCTATTCATAACAAAGATGATAAAACACTTCACCTTTCATCTCCGATTTTGATTACTTACAGGCAACCTCTTCAAGTAAATGTTCAATGGACAGGCATTGGAACTAGTGATGCATTACAAGATGTCATGGATGTTCAAGTAACTTTAATTGGCGAAAGATACATTAGAGAATAATAATAACCTTTAAATAGCAGCAATGTCTATTAAAAACTATGTCTAGTTATTGGGAAAAGCAAAGAGATATGAAAAGACCCTATAGAAAAAAGTCTCTTCAATCTAATATGTCTCAGGTTAGAGAATCGGTAGATAGTAATCCACCACCTCAACATTCATATAATACTGCAACACACAAGAAAACACAACCTGTAAGGCCAGGAATTGATGCTCACACCTATACAGGCCCTATTAGGTCTGCAGTAGAAAACTTAGAATTTGCATCTCTATTAGACCAAGCAAGATATCCTTGGCATTTAAGCCCTAAAGGAGATTCAGCAAATGTTATTCAAAGAAACTCAGTAACTTTAAACCTAGCAGACAATGATTGGCAAGACATTCTTGTTTTAAATGTTGATGGAAGTTCAGGAACTGAAGGCTCAGGAACTGGAGATATTGTAAGCGGAGGAGGTTCTCAATTCCCCGAATTACAAACTGATGCTGCAGGAGTTGTAGGTGATTCTGCATCTACTAATGAGTTCCCGAATGCTTCGGGTAGTTCTGGCACAGGTGTTTCAGGAACAGTCCAAAGAACTCAACCTAATCAAATTTTCAAGATTAAATCATTTGGACATACCGAAGCAACTTATCATGGAACTCCTGCTTCAAATCCAGTAACTTATGAAATTTGGGTAGATGGTAAATTGTTTATGTCTTGGCAAAATTTCCAATGGGCGCCTGTTTCACCTAAAAACGAACAATGGGAGTTTGACCAGCCTATTACTGTATCCCAGCAGATTGTATTTAGAATTGTTAATGAATCAGGTTCTGCGCTTACAGACACTATTAGTTCCTGTTTTGCAGGGTGGAGTGAAACTCTAGACGGATACCAAGACCTAACTCATCTGCAAATTGAACAAACTTGAGGTGATTAAAAATGGGTAAAACATTCGGAAGTGGAGATTCAACTACACAGAAAAAGGCTAGCAGTTCAACTGATTCTACTAAGTTGCCTTTGGCAGGTGGCACTCTCACAGGAGATGTTACTATAAATACTACTACTCCTACACTAACACTAGGTAATGACACAGACCACGCTACCGATAGACAAATACAATTTTTGAGTGGTAATAGAGATTATCATATTACTAATGACCACGATGCTAGGACTTTATTAATTGGTGAATGGAACGGTTCAGACCCTACCGTAGATGTGGGTATTAAGGTCTCAGAGGATGGGGCGCTACAACTGAATAAATCGGTTGTAATAGGGACTGCTGCTGCTGAAGATTTAACCCTTACCTTTGATGGTAATGCTCACGATTTTAAGTTTGTTTTAGATGATTCAGCAGATGAATTCTCACTTGTTTTAGATTCTCTTTCAAAATTAGGGTGTAAATCTGATGCAACTTCAGGATTATCTTCTGGAAACGCAACACAATATCCTGGGATTGTATATTCTCCCAACTATATAACTTGGGCAACAGATGCGGGCTTAACTGCTGTTTTAGGCCAATCTGGTTCTACTATAGTAATGACTAACGCATCAGGATATGTTACTTTGCCTGATTTTGGAACACAGTATTATGGGGCTCAATTTGTTGTAGTAAATGCCACTACTAGTAGTAATTCAGGTGCAGTTAGAAGAACTGGGTCTGACAATAAATTTTACCATGCATCAGCCACTTCTGGTGAAACAGGCAATCAAACAATTGCCGCTATGAAAGCGAAAACCTTCATTTACATTACCGAAGATAAGTGGTTGGTGGTGGGTTGAGTCTACCTGCTTTAACAGGCTGTATTTCATTAGGAGCAGCCGCTGCAGTAACAGCACCTTCTGCCGTATTATGGACTGTCCCTGGCGGTGGCAAACAAGGCATACAGATGACCTATACTCTCGTAGGTGGAGCCTCTGGAAGTGCAAACCTTGATTGGCCTACAGATGGCAGTAATACTACTTTTTCTTTTAATGGTAATGGAGGTGAAGTATTGCAAGTGGGAACTCCTATGTTCTTTGCAGGGGACTTGGTGGCTGTCGGGGGTGATGCACCAACTTCATATTCTTGGCAATTTACTGGTCAATCAGGTATGGATGCAGTTGAATATATCCCACCTGCAGATGATGCGAGAGTTATTTCAGGACAAAATTTAACTGCGGCATCAGGCAATATGGGATTTATAATTCACGACTGGGGGCCTGGAAACCCTGTCTTCCTGATGGTTGGTTCTGCAAGTAATAGTGGGGGGACTGCATCTTCTTCTGGAACACTTACGTTAACTCAATAATAGGTGATTAAAAATGAATAAAGAATTTAAAAATAATAATGTTTGGATGGTGATTGTTTGAGTCTACCTGCTTTAACAGGCTGTATTTCAGCAGGGGCTGGGGCAACAGTAACTGTTGCTTCAGGAGTTACTACTGTAAGTCCTGCTAGCGGTAGAGAAGGGCTGATGTTTCTTTATACTAGCGTTGCTGCTGGCGGTTCGGACTCTGCACCTGTAGATGTAGAACCT
>CESB01022758.1_pt1 | contig 12437 bp, 17 predicted proteins | sample 531071 | NCBI WGS metagenome assembly CESB01 (sample SAMEA2621259, study PRJEB7988) | marine metagenome | biome: marine biome (ENVO:00000447); feature: surface water layer (ENVO:00002042); material: "saline water (ENVO:00002010), including plankton (ENVO:xxxxxxxx)" | depth 5 m | reverse complement strand
AAATTTTTCAGGTAAACAATACAATTTTTTATTTCTTAATGTAAAATATTTATTCTTTTTTTTTGTTGAACAATGTGGTACTATATCTATATTTTTTATTAAATTTAATCCTTTGCAGTTCTTTGATTTTTCCCAGTATTTCTTTTTATATGTATGTTTTATATAATATTTATGTTTTCTTTTATTTGCTCTATCGATAAAAGTTGGATTTATTGAATTTCCAGCAATAATTGCCCCCGCACAACAACCAATTAATAAAAAATTATCTTTACATACTCTTTTTTTTATTAAATCTCCTATTCCACTTTTTTTTAAATGATACATCAAATATAAAGTATCTCCTCCCATAATCCAAAGAATTGAATTTTTGTTTATTTTATTTTTACATCTTTCTATATTAATGCTTTTTGAACAATCTATTAAATCAAATTCACATAATAATTTTTCTTTATATTTCCATTTTTTAATCATTTCTTTAGTGTCTATAAATAATTGAGATCTAGTTTTATTTCTAAAACCCATTCTTGGAGTATATAAAATAGAAATTTTTGTTTTATTATTATCATCAAATTTTTTTGATATTAATTCATTAACTTTTGTAAATAAATGTTTATCATCCCTGCAATTTGATGCTACTAAAACTGTAGATTTATTGATATTTTTTAGCATTATAATATAACAATATTATAATTTTTCACATAAATTTATTATAATATTAATTTATCTCTATTTATTTGTATTTCTAATGTAAATGTTATATTTTCTAAAGAATTAGAATTTATAATATTTCCATAATAATTTATAATTTTTATATTAAAATTATTTAAATTTATAAATCCATTATATCTTCTTACATTATCAGTATTTTCTTCTTCAAGTAAATCATTTATATAAAAATTATTTGAATGTGTTGCAGATTTTGTATCAATTTTTGCTAGAATTTTATGAGTAGACATATTATTAATATAATATAATTTATGAGATTCTATAATATTTGATTGAAACTCATCAAAACAAAAATAAAGTTCATCATCATTATTTAAACATATAGTATATTTTGATTGAATTATATTATTTTCTGATATAAATTCATTTATATTATTTTCAAAACCAAAAATATTTGCTAAAGAAAAATATTTCGAATAATATTTTTTAAAATTAATTTTAAAAAAACTAATATCATAATTTTCACCACTAGATGTATATTTAAATATACTTTTTTTATTATTTTTATTTATAAAAAATTCTATATTTTTCATATAATCATTAGAAGAATTACTAGAATTTATAAAATAATTGTCATTTAAATAATTTAATAATTCATTTTCATTTGAATAATATCCATTTTCTATAATAATTTTTTCACTATGGTATAATACATTTGTGCCACTATAAAATTCAATATCAAAACAATTATTATTTTTTTCTTCACTTATTAAAAATGGTAATTTTAAATTTATAGATTTTAATCTTACTAATGAAATATTATTTATTGGAGAAGATAATACAAAATTACTATTTGTTGGAATATTATTTATAGAATTATTTCTGAATATTGTATTAAAATGTAAAAAATTTGTTTCTATATAATTTTTTATAATATCAGTGTCTTTTTTAATCAAATGAATTGATTCATCTATTGCTATGTTATTTGAAGTAGAAATACTATAATTATTTTCATTATCATATATATTGTTATTATCATTATCATTATCATTATCAGTATCATTATCAGTATCATTAGTATTATCATTATCATTATCATTATTATTATCATCATTATCATTAATATTATTAAAAGTTTCAACGTTTTTATTAGTAATTAATATATCTTCTCTCAAATACTCATTTTCATTTGAAAATAATTCATTTAAAAGCTTATTTTGTATTTTAGAAAAAAAAGATGAAATTTCATTATTATTTTTAAAATAATTTTCATTTAAATAATTTATTTTTTTACTAATATCTTCTTTAGAAGGGTTATTTAATTCTAATAAATTTAATAATTCTTCTATACTATAATTATCTATATTTATATCAGTATCAGCTAAAAATTCATCCATATTAATAAAATACTATTTTATTATTTTAATATGTTTTAAATTTAAATTTACAAACCTTGATAAATATATATCTTCAATAAATTTTGTATAATTGAATTCTTCATTTTTTTTTATAAATGATGGTATTTGTTGAATACCTTGTCCTCTTTTAAAATGTTTATATGAATAAAATAATAATTCTTCTAATTTTTTTATATTATTTTTTTCATAATTTGTAAAATTATTTTTATCAATTCTAAAATTTGATTTATATATAAATCTATTATAGTTATTATCATTATATATTTTATACAATTTTTTTGGTTCTTGTAAATATCTATTTTTTATAATTCCTATTCCTTCTATTATATTTGTAGTATTATTCATTTCAACAATTAATATTTTTTCATCTAATAAAATTTTATCAGTTATTTTTATAGGACTACCATATAAAGAGCCAATAATATTATTTTTTTTTTTAAAATTTAAATTTTCATTGAATGTTGTATTTGAAAATCGTGTAACACATATATTCATTTTTCTAAAATTAAAAAAATAAATATAATTATTCAATTTTTAAAATTAATTATTTTTTAAAATATAGCATTCTACATCTATTTCTTTTTTATTTTCTAATAAATTTTTTATAAATTCTATTTTATTATCATTTTCAATTTTTTCCAAAATAATATTATTTATTGAATAAATATATTTATAATTATTTAATATATCATAAATTTCTGTATGTTCACTTATATTTTTTGTATTTACTTTATCAATTTTTACAAATGAATATTCTATTGATATACTTATATTTAAACTATTATTTATTATTGGTAAAGTTAATGACTTTAAATTATGTCTTTGCATAATTACAAATTCTTCTTTAAGATTTTTTATATTTTTATCTTTTTCACTAAAAATTTCTAATATTAAATTTTCTAAAGACAGTGAATTTATATCTGATTTTAATTTATTTCTGATAATAGATTTTAAAATTTTTATATTTTTATCATATAAATTATATATAGCATTATAAATATCTTCTTCATTAATTAAAAGAGTATTATTTTCAATCAAATAATTTTTATATTCATTTTGAATAAAATCATATATAATTTTTTTTATTAAATTTGCATGTGTTATTTTTATTTCTTTATTATCAATAGTACATTCCATTATAACTTATACTTAAAAAATATATTTATATGATAATTATATAAATTTAAATTATAATAATAATTCATAAATATATTTTAAAGATGTTTAAATTTTTTATTTATATAAAATATAATTTTTATTTTTTTTCTTTAGTAACTTATCTAATTTATTTATATAATTATTATAAATTTAACAATAATTTATTGGAACATCATATTATTAATTGTCATAATCTAATAATAAAATCTGGTTGTTTAACAATTAAAATAGCACAAAATGTTAATAAACTAATATCTTTTATTAATGAAGATAAAGAATATATAAATTTTTTTAATATTATTTTTAATACTTTATATGAAAGTTGCAATATTCATTCATTTAATTATACTGAAAAAGTATTTAAAAATGAATTTAATCAAGAATTAAAAGATAATTTTTACATATTTAAAGAAAATAAATCTATAAAGTCAGGTTCAATTGCTCAAATTTATAAAGCTAAAGTTATTAGAGATAGTATTTTTTATAAAGAATATGATTATTGTGCAATTAAAGTAGTACATCCAGAAGTAGATATTCAAATTAATTATTTATTAATATATGTGAAAATATATGATTTCTTTTATAAAAGATTTTATTTTCTAGGAACAATATTTAATTTATTAGATATTAAATTTTTATTTGAAAGTCTATCAAAGCAAAATAATATGAATTATGAATATGAGAATTTATCTTATTTTTATAATGAATATATAAATAATTCTTATATTTGTATCCCAACTCCAATTATTTCGAGTAAAAATATTTTAATTATGGAATTTATAGAAGCTATAGATATTGAGTCATTTAATAATAATACAATTGAAAATCAAAACAAAACAACTAATATATTAAATTTACTAATCTCTTTTTTCAAAGATAATACTATATTTTTAGATAGATTACATGCAGATTTACATGAATTTAATTGGAAAATTAAATTAGATAATCATGAAAAAATAGTTATATTTGATTATGGATTTGTAGTAAATAAAAAAAAAATTATTAATAATTTTGATTTATATAAAAAGTCAATTAAAGAAATTCATTGTGCAATTGATACACGAAATTATGATTTATTTTCAGATAATATATTTTATTTTGTAAAAAATAATAAAAATCCTGAATTCTTTGATTTAAAAAAAAAATTTAATGATTTTACAAAAACTTTTGATTTAAGTAATGATAAAAATTCTATAATTATAGGACTTTTTATTTTTGCAAAAAATAATAAATTTCATCTTGATGAAATTATTACAAATATTGGATTAATGACTTTAAATATAAAAAAATGTATTGATTCTTATATTTATCCAAGTGTAAGTAATAGTGATATGTTATTATTACATGTAATAACTCAGAAAAACTTTTTATTAGAAAAAAATATATTTCATAATATAATTAAAATGTTAGATGATTATTATTTATATAATAAAGATTTTATTAATACTATAAAAAAAGATAATTTTTTTATAGAAGATCTTAATAAAAATGATAATATTTCATATAATATTTAACTATCTACAATCTGAACATATAACATATTTTGTTTTATTTTTATATAAATATGTTATCCAACCAAAACCATTACATTTTTTACAAATTCCATAATCATCTAACCTTATAAATTTATTATTATTATTTTTTGTAATAAAATAATGTTCCTCTTCATAAAAATATTTTTTAATTTTATCCATTTTAACAATACTTTCTTTAAAAAATTCATAATTATTATCATATGCTAAGTTATTACAAAATTTTCTTATAAATTTTCTCATAATTATTACTATAGTTAAAAATTTATATATTATTTTTTTATATCAATTATTTTAAAAAAAAATATTAAAGATAATAAAATAATTATCTTAAAAATGGTAACTGGAACATATGATAGTTCATTAATTATTGATAGTGTTAAATTTAATACTGTTATACAAAAATTAAGAAGCTTTTTCTTATCGAAAAATTTTATTGAAGTCCATGCTCAAAATAGATTATCTATTTTAGCGGCATGTGAAGATCCATTCAATCTAAAAACATTTGATTATGCAGGAAAAGTATGGCCTCTTCCTCAAACTTCCCAGATGTGGTTAGAATATGAAATCTTATCAAAACCTGATGTTCCTGGCTATTTTTCTGTATCAACTTCTTATAGAAGTGAACCAAATCCTGTTCCCGGTCGCCATGATTTAATTTTTCCAATGTTTGAATTTGAATGTAAAGGAGATATGAATGATCTTGTTGCTTTACAAAAAGAACTTCTTGTTCATCTAGGATATAATTCAGAAAATTTTTACGAAAATGATTATACTGCAATTGCAGATGAATTCGGTGTTAAAGAATTAGAACATGAACATGAAGAACGTTTATATAAAGAAAAATCACCAGTAGCTTTTATTAAAAATTTCCCTGAATTTACTTCTCCATTCTGGAATATGAAAAGAAATACTGAGAATGATACAGGAAAAAAGGTTGATGTAATTTTATCTGGTATGGAAACTTTTGGTTCAGCTGAAAGAGAATGTGATGTTGATATTATGAGAAATCGTTTTGAAACTATTATGGGTGGTGATTATCGTAGAAAATTAATTGAACTATTTGGTGAAGAACGGGTAGAAGCTGAGTTAAAAGAATATTTTAATTTAACATTTATTCCACGGGTTGGTACAGGAGTTGGTGTGACTAGATTAATAAAATCTATGGAAAAAGAAGGTTTAATTTAATATTTATATTATATAAATGAATGAGAAAAGCAAAACAGTTTTGATTGTTTTACAATTTTTAGGTTTAGGAATTTTGGGTATTGATAGAATGTATGCTGGTCAAGTTGGATTAGGTATATTAAAATTATTAACATTGGGTGGATTTTTTATATGGGCACTTATTGATAATATTATTGTTTTAATAAATGCTTTAACCAAATCTAATGATGGTGTTTTTGGTATTACAAATTGGAGTGATGATGTTAATACTAGTTTTAATGTTGCTTTAATTTTAATACTTTTGTCTTTTATAATTGGACCATTTATTTATTCAATTGGTTCTTTAATTTATTTTTTTTCAAATAAAAAAGATGAAAAACATGAAAAAGATGAAAAAGATGAAAAAGATGAAAAAGATGAAAAAAATAAAAAAAATAATAGAATAGAAAGATTTCATGTAGAAGGGTTTCAATTTTGATAAAAAAAATTGAAATATTTTATTAAATTACTTGTTTAATAAAATATGGATACTATTTCAGTATATAAATTAGAATGGGGAGGTCCTTCTATTATGACTTGTAATAATAATGATGGATTATGGATTAATAATAATAAAATTGCAATACATTTGCCACATTTTATAAAAAATAATCCTGATTATTGTAAATTATCATATTATCAAATACTAGATAAATTATATATTAATTATAAAGAAGGAGAATTAATTGAAAAGGTTAAATTTTCATTTTATGCTTTAAATGATATAGTATTAAGTAATTCTCCATGGAATTATTTAAAAAAAGCTAATATTTATATTGAATCATTATAATAATTATAAAAAATATAATATAAAAATATTACTTTTATTAAACTAATAACCTATGAGATTTTTTATTATCTTAAGTAATTTTTTATATTTTTCGCTTTCTTTTACTTTAAATACTCCAGTAAATATTTATAAAAAAGTATATAATGATCAAATTATAAAAGTTTATGAACCAAATAATATTGATAAAAAAAATATGGATGCTATTATTTTTTATACAGGCGCAAATTCACTAATTCCAGCAGATATTTATAGTAATTTTATAAAATCTTTAAATAATTATAATTTTTCTGTAAATGTTGTTACAAATGATAATAGTGCAACAAAAGAATTATTATATGAATCAAGAAATGAATATAAAAATATTATACCTTTATCACATTCAAGTGGTTATGTTTCAGCAATGAATACAATTAATTCACAAAAAAATGTAAAAAAAGCTGTATTTTTAGACCCAGTTGATAATAGTGATTTATTAAATTTAAATCCTTTAAAATTTATGAATAATAATGATGAAGACTTTAATTATCTAGAAAATATTTTAGTTTTAAATGCTGAAAAATCATATAAATGGTCTTTATTTCCAAAAATTGAAATTCCATTCATACCTGGTTTTGCATTAGATACTAAAAAATTACAGAATAATAATCCAAATATAGTATTAGAAAAAATTAGTGCGGATAATTATGGTCACAGTGATATATTAGATTCTTTATGGAGTGATTTAATGCATGCAACAATTAGTAAAGGCCATGATGATAGAAGTAATGAAAATTTAGTTGAATATTATAATTGGCTATCTGAACAAATATATAATTTTGTTAATGATAATAATAAAGAAGAAGAAGATATTGTTACAACAGAAATAGTTTATCCAACACCTTCAGATTATGAATAATTTAACTACAATTAAATCCTATAATAATAAAACCTATTAATGAAAAAATAATACCAATAAATATTTTATGATTTATATTCTGTTTAAATAAAAAGTATCCAGCAATTAATGATAAAATAACATTAAAATTAATAATTGTATGTGTATATCCTATATTTGGACTAATATCAACTGCTTTAATCATAATAAAAGTATTCAATAACATTATTATTGTAAAAGCTATTAAAAGTAATACTAAAATATTATCACATTTATTTATATTTGTACTATTAAAAAAAGTTTTTTTTTTTAGAATAAGTATAATACTACAAATTATACCTATAAATATACCTGTTAATAATAAAAAAAAATTTGTATTATATTTTGTCAAACTTATATATTTTAAAAATATAACACCTGAACCACTTATAATCATTGATAATATTGCTAATAAAATCCAACTATTCTTCATATTATTATATTAAAATAATATAATAATATAATATATAATTATTTTTTTGAATAATAAATACTTATAGATAATCCAATTACTGCAATAATAAAACCTAATATTGTTTGAATATTAAATTTATACATAAAAAAATCCATAAATACTTCATAATATATATATAATAATTAAATTATTATGAATAATAAATAGTAATAAATAATCCAATCAAAGTAATAAAAATTCCAATAATGCTTTTATAATTTATTTTTTGATTAAATAATAAATAACTTCCTAGTAAAGTTATAATAATATTAGCATTAATAATTAAATGTGAATAACCAATATTTGGAGTAATTTTAAAAGTATATGATTGAGTTAATCTATTAAATATTAATAAAAATGTAAAAAAAATTATTAATAAAAAATCTTTTATAGTAATATTATTGCGTATATCAATAATAAAATTTTTATCAAATGGAATATATAATAAAATTATAAATGATGCTAATAAAAAAGTAAGAAAAATAATATTTTTTAAATTACATTTTGTATATGAAATATATTTCATTACAATAACAGATATAGAAGTTATTAAACAACATAATATAGATAAATAAATCCATAAATTATTCATTTTATATTATAAAAATAAATAATTACTATAATAATGTAAAATAAGCACCAATGGCTAAAATAATTATACCAATATAATTTTCTAATTTTAATTTTTGTTTAAAAATTAAACTTGAAATAATTGTTAATAATGGTAAATAAATTGAAATTGCAATATCATCTAATAAATAATGAAAACTTAATAAACATGGAATAAGAATATTTATTCTATAATATGTTTAAATATATTTGAAATTATATCTTCTGGTAAATTTGTAATTTTATTATTATTATATATTTTTTTTAATTTTTCATATTTATTTTTATAATTATATATAAATTCTATTTCTTGAATTTCATTTATAATATTTATAATATTATGTGCTGGTGTCCAATTATAATAACAAAAAATACTATTGCAACAAAAACATTCTTTATTATTTAATTTTAAAAATTTTGCTTCTTTTTTATACTTTATACTATAAAAAAATTCAATTATATTTTTATTTATATTATCTTTCAATAAAACATTATGAATATCCTGAATAAATTTAAAATAATTTATGTTTTTTGTCATTATATTTGAATAAAAAATATATGGTTTAAATGGATAATCTTTTGGAACAATTAATTCTAAAATATTTTTATTATTATTTTTAATACATAATAATAAATCTTCTTCTTCTTTATTATTTAACTTTGTTAAATAAATTTCAATATAATAATTATAATTTAATGAATTATATAATTCAAGTTCTTTATTTAATCTTTTAAATATTACTTTATTATACATTTATATAATTTTATATATTATTTTTAAAATTCAATAGTTACATTATAATTTTTAATTGTACATTTACAATTACTAGAAAGTGTTACATTAAATCTTGTATTTTGTGGGCTTTTAATTCTATTTTTAATTGTAGTTAGAAATGTTGAAATTCCTTTTTTTGAAGGAGCATTTAAACCAAAATTATTAAATAAATTCATAAAAACTAAACACCAAAATGTTATAGGATAATCTATATATTTTTCAATATTAAATGAAATTGATTTATTATCAGTTTTACTATCAATATTCCATGAAATATTATTCATAAATGGTTGAATAATATCTTTATTAATTAAACTATTCCAATCATCCGATTGAATACTTAGTCTAATTAAATTTTGTTTTACATTTTCTGTAAATGCATCTTCAATTGCTTTAGAAATAATATTTCTATATTTTCCTCTAACTGACCAATCGGGTGTTGTATCTTTAAAATATGGAATTTCATATTTTTTTGAAAAATCATAAATTGTTTCTTTATTATAGTCAAGCATTGGTCTTCCTATTTTAATATTATTAATAACCGCTTCTTTTCTAATAACAGCTAAATCTAATAAATTTCTTCCTTTACAAACATTTGCAAAAATATTTTCTACAATATCATCTTTATGATGACCTAATAGTATTATTTCTGCTGATTCTTTTTCCATTATTTCTTTATAAAAATCTAGTCTTATATTTTTTGTAATAAGTTCATAATCACTTCTTTTTGTATTATTTCTTTTTACTTCATTAATAGATTTTACATATAGTTTAATATTATTTTGATTACACCATTCTTTTAAAAATTCTTCTTCATCAATTGTATCTTTTCTATTATTATAATTTATATGACATGCAATAATATTATATTTTAAAAATTTTAAAATGCTTATCAAAACCATTGAATCTACTCCACCAGATAAAGAAATAATCATTTTTTTATCTTTTTTATTCTTACAAAAATCATCAATATTTTTAATAAATATAGATAGATTACTATTATCATTCATTACAATATTTTTTTCCATAATCTTATTTTTATCATTAGGAATAAATTCTAATACATGTTTAAATTTATTAAAATAATAATCATTTGAAAATAAATATGAATGAATAAATGAAAACATTATTTGTTATATTTTTATTTTTATTTTTTAAAATAATTTTTTAAATTCAATTTTTTTTTATTTATAACAATCAACAACTATAGACATTGTTCTATATGGTGTTTTTGCTCTATCATCATTATCAGGTGTTCTAGATATGTAACCATTTGAATAATTTATATTTTTAGTTATTGATTTATTATTTTCATCATAATAATGTAAAAAATCTATACTTGAATTTTTAAATTTTGTTTTGTTTAATATATCTTTTACTTTTAAATATGTTGGAAACCATAAATGTCCACCTTTTATTTTATTAATTTTTTTATCATATAAACCTCCTCCTCCTGAATCAAATATAATTTTTCCTTCTTCATTTTTTAATGTTCTTCTATTATAAATATCAAAATTATAATCTGGTAATGATAATCTAAATAAACCACCAGGTTTTAATAATCTATATATTTCGTTTATTATTTTTTCTATATTTTCAAATTCTATATATTGTAATGTATCTTCTGCTTGAAAAATTGTTACAGTATTATCTTGTAAATCTATATTTTCTTTACAAATATCATGTTTTATGTGATACAAATTTTCTAATTTATTTGATATTCCTATAAAATTATTTTTTTTATTTATATTTCTTCTTTCTTCATTTTCAGGTAATATTCCGAGATATAAATTTATATTGTAATTATTTTTTATATCTTCAAATTTCATTTATAATATATTTAATATTCATAAAATCTTTTTAATTAAAAAAATATAATAAATTATATAAAAATATTTATATAAATAATATAATAAAATTTATGAATTTAAATGATGCATATAAAATTTTAGAAATATCACCTAATTCTAATGATAATGATATTAAAAAAGCATATAAAAAATTAGCAATCAAATGGCATCCTGATAAAAATATTGAAAATAAAGAATCTGCTGAAAAAAAATTTAAAGAAATTTCTCAAGCTTTTGAAATTTTATCAAATAGACAAAAATTTAATAATAATAATTTTAATTATTCATCTTCTATTAATCCTAATGATTTATTTGAACAAATGTTTAGAGAAATGAATATTAAATCTACAAATACTAATACAACAACTAGAGTTAATAATGTTTTTAATTTTTCTAGTGTAACTAATAATTTTTCTAATTTTAATAATTTTAATAATTTTTCTTCTATATCATCTAGTAGTGTTATTAGAGATGGTAAAAAAATTGAAACCGTTAGAGAAACTACTAATGGTATTACTAAAGAAAAAACAATTATTACTGATTTAAAAAATAATACTAAACAAATAATTAATAAATAATTAATTTTATATTATTCTAATAATAAGTAAATAAATAAATAATATATATTATATTATATAATGAATTTTATATACAAAATTCTTATAAATTTTTTTATACTATTTAATATTACTAATGCCTATAAAATTAATAATTTATCTTATAAAAGTAATAAATTAAGAACTTCTTTACCATTAATGAATACATGTCCTGATTATTTAGAAAAATTTACTAGTTCTTTTAATATTGAAAAAAGTGAAGAAATTGTTAAAGCAACTACTAGTTTTTTAACAAAAGTTGATGGAATTGGTGGATATATTTTACATACAAATGATATTATTATAAATAGTATATTGAATAATAATTTAATAGATATGCAAACAAAAAAAAATATTATTTTAAAATTAATTGAATTTTCTCAAATTGGGGATGCAACTGGACATAGTATTCTACAATTTTATTATGATTTAGTTAGTTGTTTATTATAAAAAAAAATTGATAATATAAT
>CESB01148850.1_pt1 | contig 12486 bp, 10 predicted proteins | sample 531071 | NCBI WGS metagenome assembly CESB01 (sample SAMEA2621259, study PRJEB7988) | marine metagenome | biome: marine biome (ENVO:00000447); feature: surface water layer (ENVO:00002042); material: "saline water (ENVO:00002010), including plankton (ENVO:xxxxxxxx)" | depth 5 m | reverse complement strand
GAAAATACAGATTTATTGGAAGATCATATCCCTAATGACGCTTTAATAGATTTTATTAAAAAGTTGAAACAAAATGAGGTGCCTAATTTTAGAGTAACTATCAAAAGCCTTAATCAAATGAGTCCAAATATTAAATGGATGTCTAAAACTGAGTTTCAAGATGAATGGAATATAGCAAATCACAATCTAACAATTCCAAGGAGAAAGATGGAATCAAATGGTGTGAAAATTTCTAATCCAAGTTCAGAGCTTGGTGGGGATGACGATGAAAAGTTATTGTTTAATAGAAGTGATAGAGAAGAAATTATGAATGACTCCAATTTCAAGCCAAATGTAAATGATTCATTTATATGGAATGATAAAAGGGATTTTCCAGGTTTAATAATCTATTTCATTAATGTAAGAACTTTGAAACCATATCAGCGAAATCTTTGGAAGGATGATCTTTCAAATCTTGAAGTGAATAATCCTTTTGAAAAACCTGCAGTTGGTTTTTCGCTATCTTTCCCATTAGCAGAAAGCAGTATGAGAAATAAGAATAGAACAGAACTAAAAAGGGCGATAAATGATTCAAAGAAACTTTATACTCAAAACTGGCAGAAACAACTTGAAATGGAATTTGACATTGATTCAACATATGAGGAAATAGAAGGAAATGACTGATATAGCAAGAAAATTTAGAGAAAATCCATGGGAGGACATTACAGACGATATTTTTCCAAAAGGCAAACAGTTATATCAAGATGATAAAAGATTCTTTGTATCTAAAAAAGAGGGTGGAAAACTTGTATTCTATGCTTACGATGAGACGGATCATTTGCCTGAAAAAGAACTAGATGTTTCTGAAATTAAAATTGAATTTGATAAGCTGGCTGATAATAAGAAAAGAATTTCAATTACATTTGAAGATCTTCCACTCACAACGATAGAACAATTAATTATTGTTGTAAAAGATGTTGCTATTCATTGTTCACAATTTAAAGGTTCTCAGTTCTTTTCAGAAATAATATCAAGATTTGGTACATGGTCAGAATTTCTTAAACCCTCTAGAAGAGGCTTAAAAGAAAGTGAACTTATAGGTCTTTGGGGTGAAATGTATTTGGTGAAGGAATATTTTTTAAAGAATTTTACACCTACGCAGTCAATTGACTTTTGGGTTGGGCCAGAAAGAAAAAAACAAGATTTTACATTGAATAATATTGCCCTGGAAGCAAAGACCACACTTTCAGAAAATAATTCAAGAATTAAAATTTCTTCATTAGAACAACTAGAAAGAATTACTTCAGAATTATACTTAGTGCATATATTTTTGAATAAAACAAATGACGAGCAAAGTTGGACATTAGAAAGATTAAACCTTGCCATTCTTGAAGCGATAAAAGATGACGTGATTTTAAAAAGCTCTTATTTTAGAAAAATTTCTAAGCTCTACAACAAAGCAACTTTAGAGCAGTTGCAACTTAAATTTAATTTTGTTGATAAGAATATCTATACTGTAGTCGATAGCTTTCCCGGTATCGTTGCCAGCGAGGAGCTACACCCCGCTTTGGTTAAAGCTTCTTATGAGCTCGATACTAATAAATTATCAGAATATAAAATAGATAAGAGTTTAATTGAAATTCTAAAAAATGGTTGAACTTAAAACGTACAGCGAAGAACTTTTTAATCGAATTCTTTATGCAACTGAGTCTAATTCAACGTTCTCTGAAGAAGAGTTTTTTAATTTAACATCAGAACTGCTTGGTGAAGCTGGCGTACTTGACGATATTGAATACCATCCCTTTAAAAATAAGAGAAAAGGTTTACGAATGGATGGTTTTTCCTATAACGAGCTTGAAAGATCTATAAACATAATCGTAATAAAGTATACAAACCTCAGTGAACCGGAAGTAATTACTCAAACAGAAATTGATAAACTCTCAAAATCAGCCTATAGATATTTAGAAAATATTGATAATCAAAACTTTTTAGAAACTTTAGATGAAACTGACCCAGGAAGAATTGTTGCAGAATCCTTAAGTTATAAAATTGCAGATGCAAATAAAATTAGAATTATAGCCATCACAAATAATATTCTCAGCAAAAGAATTAAAAGTGTAAAAATTGATCCAATTCGAGAAAAAAATACTACATTAGAGGTTTGGGATCTGCAAAGAATAAGGGATATTGAGGAGTCTTCATCTGACACTGAGCCCTTTAATGTGAACTTTAAAAGTCTTTGTGCTTCAGGGGGTCTAAAAGCATTGAAGGCAACAGTTGAGGATAACGCAGATGTACAATCTTATCTTTGTGTAATGCCAGCAAATGTTTTATCGGCACTTTTTGAAGAACATGGACAAAGGTTATTAGAAAGCAATGTGAGAACATTCTTAGATTTTAGGTCTAATGTGAATAAGGGTATAAGAAGATCGCTTCTAATGGAGCCAAATAACGTATTTGCCTATAATAATGGCCTGACAGTAACAGCATCAGGCATTAAATCCAAAGAAAAAAATGGGCAAGTACTCATTGAAGAACTGGAGAATATGCAAATAGTTAATGGCGGACAAACGACTGCGTCAATATATTTTTCTAAGAAAGAAAAGGGAGGAATACAGGAAAAGTTATTTTCTGAAATTGAATTAGAAAAAATATCAGTGCAAATGAAACTATCTATCATTTTAGATGAGGCAAAATCTGAAGATATGAAATCTAACATTTCTGAATATGCTAATACTCAGAATAATATTCAAGCAGCAGATCTTGTTTCAAATCACCCATTTCATAAGAATATTGAAACTCTCTCTAGAAGAATGCTGATGCCTGCAGGGGAAACCGGTATTCCGTCTAAGTGGTTCTATGAGAGAACGCGAGGACAATATAATATAAAATTGCGTAGTGAGGGCACTTCTGCTCGAAAAAAACAGTTTCAAGTTCAATTTCCCTCAAATCAAAAATTCGTTAAGACTGATTTAGCAAAATATGAAAATACTTGGCGTTTAAATCCTCATGAAGTGAAAAAAGGAGCTCAGTGGAACTTGAAGAAATTAGGAAAAGAAATTTCAGCAGAATTTGAAAAAAATGAAGATAATTTTAGAGAGCCTTTTTACAAAGATTTAATTGCGAAAGCAATACTTTTTAAAAACTCAGATTCAGCAATAGCAAGATCTAATTGGTATAAAGAAAATAAAGGACTTAAAGCAGAAGTGGTTACATATGCCATAGCCTTTGTCAGAAAGAAATTGCTTGATGAAGGCTTAGACATAAACCTTGAACACATATATAACAATCAGAGTTTGAGTCAGTCACTAACTGATGAAATAGTTGACGTAGCAAAATTCTTAAAAGCTAAAATCACAGATCTTGATTTTGCAGGAGAACCAAACCCATCTGAATTCTGCAAAAAATTACAATCATGGGAAAAAATTCAAAAGCTTGATTATCCACTTGATACTATGAACAAAGAAATTGACGCCATTAATCAAAGTCAAAAAAGTGAAAAAGAGAAGGATGATAAGGAAGAGATTAAAGCAGGAAAACAAATTAGTGATATTCAAACTATTCTAGAGATACCAGGCAAAGAATGGGATGCTTTAATAAATTACTTTAGTGCAAGAGGCTACGCGGAGATAGATCCAGAAATAAGCCTATGCCGTCTGTGCTCTCAAATTCATTTAGGAAAGAAGATACCTACAGATAGACAAGCAAAGAAAGTTCTAGCTATTAGAGAGAAGGCTTACAAAGAAGATTTTGAGTTTTAAGATAAAGTCCATCTATCAAGCCAAAAATTCCATTTACTCTCTTCCATTTCATGCAAGCCATCTTTGCTGGCAGAAAGTTTAGCTGCCATTAAAGCAATATCTCTTAACCTAAAATCAGAAATCAAATCGTCAAAAAATTCAATTTCAAGTTCTGTAGGTTTTTTAGTGAATGTTTTAAATTTTTTTGTGAGCATATTCTGCATTTCAACTGAAACTGATTCCATATCTAAATCACATATTTCTCCATAACATTCAAAATAGTAATGCTTAAGTATTGATGACTCTAAAACAATTTCGGATGCTTCTTCTTTTGAAACTTTTCCATCTTGAAAACATATATAAATTACAAATAAATTTATAGCTTCAAAGGAATTTTTATCAATATTAATCATATTTTTTAGTTGCAGCTTTAAGTCTAGTTTTAATTTTATTTCTCAGCTCTTTTGGCTCCAGTACTTCAACTTTTTCACCAAATCCAATTATCCAATTCTCTAATTCTAACGAATCTGCTAAAACATCTTCTATCACAATCGAATCATCGTGTTCATCCAGTCTCATTTTTTTTGATGTTGGTGTTTCTTTAAAAACATATCCGGCATTTTTTTCAAATTTTAGTATTACCCTTATATCTTGATCCGAGAAAGAAAATCCCAGTAATTCCTCATGGTCTCTGACTTTTTCGTTAGAAAGTGGATTTGTTTCATCAAGTGTCTCTATTTTCTTAAACCTATTCAGTGGCCAGTAAAATCGTTTAGTAGCCTTTTCGTCATGTGAGCCAATTAAGTATAGTAGTCTTCCGCTATGAACTAATCCAATTGGGTATAACTTTTCGTATTTCGTATTTTTGCCGGTTTTTCTTGGACAATAAGTTGAAGAAATCGTCATGCCTGTTAAAAGTGCTTTGTGTAAGTTATTTAACACAGACTTATTAATTTCCTTATGTTGCAATTGAAATCCTTCGTTTTTGATAGAAATCTTATTTTTCCAATTATCATAATTTGAAGCATAGTTATGAGATAAAACTTGTTCAGCCTCTTTAATATAAAGACTTAAACTCTCAGCAAGCTTTGGTAAAAGTGGGTCTAAGTATTCAAAAGCAGTCATAATTGATATAGCTTCTTCTGGAGTCATGAGACTCATTTTTGATGCTTGTTTCAATCGATAACCGTATGGTGGAAATTTTTTAATATAGGAAACATGTCTTGGAAATAGATCCACTAATCTATTTAAATCGCGTTCTACACCTTTAGCACTTATTTTATACCCTCTCTCTAAAACCATTTCATGAATTTGCTTTCTAGTGCGCTGAATAGAATCAAGTAGATTTAGGAGCAAAAGGCCTCTGCTAATTGGTGATTTTGATTCTTCTTTAGGCATAGGTTCGTCTTAAAGTGTCCAGTTATCGATTAATACTTAAATTATCACAAAAAAGGAGAAATTATGAAAAGATTATCGATTAAAAAATTAGAAGATTACTTAGCAAAATTAACCAAAGCTAATGTAATGGATTCAGTTATGATTTGGGGAGCTCCAGGAATTGGAAAATCCTCAGTTGTTTCTGCAGTAGCAAATAAAAATAATTTAGAATTTATTGATATCAGACTGAGCCAATTAGCGCCAACTGATATTAGAGGATTGCCGGAACCAAGAGATGGCATCTCTTATTGGTGCCCACCAGAGTTTTTACCTCAGTCTGGAAAAGGGATTTTATTTTTTGATGAGGTTAATATGGCGCCTCCTGCTATACAAGGAATTGCTCAACAATTGATACTTGATCGTCAAGTTGGAAGCTATAAGGTTCCCGATGGTTGGTTCATTTGGGCAGCTGGAAACAGGAAAGAAGATCACGCAGCGGTCTTTGATATGCCAGCACCTTTATCAAATAGGTTTTTTCATTTGGAAGTAACTTCTGGACTAGACGAATTTAAAGAATATGCCATAAAAAATGAGATAGACGATAGAATTATTTCTTTCTTAAATTTTCGTCCTACTTTGTTACATAAGATTGATAGGAATTCACCATCATGGCCATCACCGAGACAATGGGTTAAATCAAACAATCTTCTTCAAGCTGACTTAGATATTGATCCCGCTGTCGGTGGAGCTGCAGCAGCTGAATTTCGCAGCTTTTGCAAAATTTATAAAACTTTGCCCGACATCGAAAAAATCTTAAATGGTAATTCTGATCCGGATTTTCCTGAAGATTTATCAGCAAAATATGCACTTTGTTGTGCCTTGGCTATACGATCAAAAACCAATGAACATATTAAGAATTGTTTGACATACCTTGCTAAAAAAGGGACATCTGAGTGGTTAAATCAAACAACTATAGATATATATACCATTATGAAAGAAAAGAATAAAACTCAAGATCTAATAAGAATCCTACAATCATCAAAAGAACTATTGGAAGCATCTAAACAGATCACTAAGCTTTTGGCAGCCTAATGAACTTTAATGAACTTGTAGCAAAATCCGTTATACAAATCAAAGAATCCAATGAATTTTTTGGTGCACTAATGTTATTTTCTGAATTTAAAAGTTCAAGAGATATTCCAACAGCTGCAACAGATGGCAAAAAGGTCTTTATCAACGAAAAATTTTTTAACTCTCTTAACTCATCAGAACAAAACGGCTTACTGCTTCATGAGGTTTTACACATGGCGCTTTTACACGTTCCACGTATGGGAACTAGAGATCTAAAAAGATGGAACATTGCTGCTGATTATGTTGTAAATGACCTAATTGTAAGGAATTCTAATTTCTCTCTTCCAGCAGGAGCTATTAAATCGTCCAAGAAAGAGTATTGGGATAAATCAGTTGAATATATCTATGAAAAGATTCCAAATTCTATGGTTTCTCAGTTTGCCAATACAGATTTAATACCTCTTAAGAACGATGAAAGTTCTTCAAAAGATCAGAAATCTTATGATCGGAATGCCTCAAGCAGTGCATCGGTTGGCACTATTTCAGATGATTGTGTCAATTATTGGAAAGATAAGATCAATCTTTTGAAGAACTCATCTTTATATTCAAAAAGTAAATTACAAGGATTTTTTCCTGGTGGGATTGAAAAAGAAATTGAAGCAGTTACAGAACCAGAAGTGGACTGGCGTTCTGCTCTATGGAAATTTGTATCAAAAACACCATCAGATTTTGATGATTTAGATCGAAGATTTATATACAAAAAACTTTATCTTGAAGGGCTAATGACGGACAGTGTCATTGCAGATGTTTGTATTGATACAAGTGGTTCAATTTCACCAGAACAACTTGATCAATTCATGGGTGAATTAAATGGCATTCTTTCATCTTACCCAAATATCAAAGTTAATCTTTATTACTGCGATACTGAACTTTTTGGTCCATATGAACTCGGAGGTAACTCTAAGATACCGTCTGCAAAGGGTTTTGGTGGCACAAGTTTTATTCCTTTTTTTGAAGCTATCGAAAAAACAGAAGTTGGATTTAATGAAATAAACCGAGTGGCAGTGTACCTTACCGATGGATATGGTGATTTTCCTAAAAATTGTTCAATTCCAACAATGTGGCTTGCCACACACGATGGTCTTGAAAGAAGTGGGTTTCCATTCGGAGAAGTAATAAGGATAAGTAAATAATGCAAGATATTTTTTTTGATCACCCTAATGGCGTAAAGTGGTCAACTTTAAATCTTAGTGAAAAGTATCACCTTAAGCAGAGATTTTTTAATGGTGATGGAGTTTCAGATTCTGAGGAGATCTCCATGAATTGTCGCAACCAATTAAAAGCTATGGGTTTCAAAAAAACTTTCTGCCCAACTCATGGAAAAAAATTTAGAGTTACTATTCCTATAATTAAGACTTTTTTAAAAAATTATTACTATGCAGATTATTATTTATCTGGAGTGCACAACAGAGCTATCGAGTATGATCCCTCCCTAGCAGTCTCCTTTGATTTGCATTTGGACGAAAATAATTTTGAGGAATTATTAGATTTTTGTCAGTTTTTTCCTCACTTTTACAATAGATTTTATTTAGATCATCACTTACAAAATATTACTAAATCCAAAGCTATTAGAATTATGAAAAATCACAGAAAGATTTATCGAGTACTGCCAGATCACCTAAAATCTGATAGAACAATTCTGCAATTAGCATTAAGAAGTCCAGATTGTAATCTTTTGGCATATGCCCCACCTAATGTATTGAATTCAAATAACTATTTTCAATTAGCAGTATCTAAGTATATCGACGCCCTTGTATATTTTTCAGACAACATTTTAAATAGAAAAAAAAATATAGATTATATCGAGAGTCAACTGTACAAAATAAAGTACAATCGCACTATTAATAAGCTTCCCAAAAGTTTAGTCATAAAATACTTCGATTGCTTTCAATACTTTGAATGTAATTCATATCATAAAATCGGAAGATTTAGATCTAAAAATTTTCCACTGAAGATGATAGTTAAATACTCTAAGAATCTATATCAATTTAAGACTTTACTAAACTGGGGCAACTCTAACGCAAAAACTAAATTAAAAAGAATTATAAATTTCCATGATTATAAGAATATACCAGGCGAGTATTTGCTTGAGATTATCGACAATTTAGTTGAGTGGGGGAACCATGCTGAAAAACATAGAAATGAATTTACTGATTACCTAAATTACCTTTGCGTCAGATATGATTTAATTCCAAGCTGTACTGGAGAAAAATTATTAATAAAAAAATGGAATATTTTTGCAGCCGTAACTTTTGAGAATGATCTTGATTTAAAACAACTACAACAAATTAAGGAGATTGATAGTTTTCTTTCAAGGAATCCAATTTATTTGAAAAACCTCAAAAAGACACTTCGTGCTAATTTAAGTTTTCAAGCTAGTGATGATTCTGATATTCCATTTTAAAAAACATGACTAAATCCTTAAATTACTTATTAATTAAAATTCGTCATGAAGCTGAAAATATTAGATGGATTCAAGATTCTTATATTTTTACTGATAGGCTAGATGATGATTGTTACGTAAAAATTATTGATAGTGAGAAGCTTGCTCAATATTTACAGTGCTCAAAATTAAGTAGTTACAGTATAGATCTCTATGATTTAGACAAACTCGATGAATTAGCAGATATTTTAGCTTCGGAAAATATTTACTTAAATGTAATTGAATTAGCAGAGAGTCTAGATATAGAAATCAATTCAATTAATGCATTAAATAAATTAATCGATAATTTATTTCTGAGATTTACTCTTTTTAAAGATGAAAAAATAATTCATTTAGCCTTGGCTGATATAAAGAAAATTCAAATTGATGAAGATGAAAGCTTGAATTTTTATGGCTTAAATAAAATTAAAAATTATTTATTAAATTATCCAAATAGGAACTTTTTGCTCAATAAATTCAAAAAATTCAAAACTTCAATGCAGAAATGGTTGTTTAGTACATTAATAGAATTAGACTTTACAAATGCTCAAACTTGTTTTGATCCAAGATATCAAATTATACGAAAACGCAAAATATATCAGGCAGTTTATATTTCAAAAATGCCCAGCAGTCTACAACTTAACTTGAATAATTTTCTTGATCTTAGAGGTTTCTAGATTTGCCATATAGCCGTCTACAAAAAAACATGGGCTGTAGTTTTCTCAGAAATTTCAATGAATTAAGCGATATAAATCTGGCACGAGATTCCTCTAATATTTGTAATACTGCTCTTGTAAAATCCTGCCTTAGACCAAGGTGCAAATGTCTATATTTTTTATTAATATTTCTTGATAAAGAGACTGCAACAAAGGGATTAACAAACTGAAGGTAGCTGTTTTGACTTTTTTTTGCATACTTTACATACAGTTCTGCAACCGATGGATTTTTGAGGTAGTTATTTCTAATTCTCTCAGCTTCAGGTTGATAAATATTTATTAAAAAATTTTTAGTCATCAACTCATCATGCCAATATTTTTCAGATAACGCTTGTTTGAAAATATAAAATTCAATATACATTAGTGTACAAATACGCATTTCATCTTTTTCAAGTTTAGATTTATTTGCCTCATTAATAGCTTGAAGTAATTCTTGTAATTGTTCTGGTGGATCCTCCTTATTAGTTGCATAACCAAAATCTGATCCAAAGTTTTCAAAATTATTTTTCAACAATGAAGTCAAAAAAATATTAGTATTGAGGTATTTAGCGCAATTTGTAATTTCTTCAACGCCAGTAAATTCAAACAAATCAAAATTCTTTTCATTGATATCTATTCCAAGTTTTTTAACTAGACAACCACTGAACTTGATGCCAGAAGTTTTGTAAAGAGAAGCACCGAGACTATTTTTTTTAAATTGCTCAAATTCATTTATGATGTTTTCAGGCTCACGTTCAATTTTTCTTTTAAGCAACTTATCATCATAAAAATATTCATACTTTTCTGCTAACTTTTTAGATACAGATTCAGGAATAAAAAAGTTCTCTCTCATAAAATTAGCTAACACAGGAAATCTACTGATAACTTCTTCGATTAAGTCAGGATCAAGTTCTTTTGGTAAGTAGTTTGCATAATCAATAATGCAGGGTGGAAAAATTTTTATAGCTTTGGAATAAAATTCAGGATTCTTGATCTGTTTTTTTGTCGCAAAGTAAAGTAATTCATAAAAATTTTCAGATTCTCTCAATAGGCTTTCATCATTCCAAGTAAAGTTTAAATTTATTCCTATTTTTAAACATCTTCTGTGTAAAGCTGATTTGGTAAGTTTCCCATAATATATAGTTCTTCCTGTAAAAATGTGATTACCTAAAGCTATTACATCGTATTCATTTGTATTATGATGCTTAACGATATCATTGCTCTGATGATGCCCTAGTTGAAGATGATTTAATCGTGAAATAAAAGAATTAGAGCTTATTGCTTCTTCAATCAAAGAAGAAGAACATTGCCTAAGTTTCAGTAATTGCTGGCTTTTTAAAAACATTCTTATAGTTGCTTTTAAAACCTAAAAGGGAAACACGCCCTTGTCTGTTTCAATAGGAACATGGTCTAGGTCTGCATCAGGATCTTCATTATACACGTCAGCAGAATTCGAACTTTTAACAGTTTGATTTGGCGCAGTTGAAGCGATCACAAATGGATTGGTAACTTTTTTTCCACTTTCATAAAGGTCAAAACACTGAATATGTTCATGAGTTTTGTTATCAGAAGGATCATAAATAAATTTATCGGCATTGAGCTTATTTTTGCTTTTAAATTTAATCGAAAGGCCATGTCTCATTCCCCTATCAAACTCATCTATTCTCGAAGGTCCTCCGCAAGCATAATAAAGTATTTGCTTACCATGTTTTTTACCATTGCAATAATGACTAGCTTGCCTAATTTCCTTTTTGGTTTCATCCAATAAATTAGCATAATTAAATTTTTTAGGATCGATGCTGTTTCTATCTCTAAGCTGAACAGACCAACCTGATTTTAGGCCATTTGAAAAATTATCTATATTCAGAGGATATCCATGAACCGAATAATTGATTTTTTTTTGCAGGCGCATTCTGTCTTTATCGCTTTTAAATTCAAGATGCCATTTTTTATAAAATTTGGATGAGTTGCTGCATTCATAAATATCTGACCACTCAGGCCCATCTAAGTTACCCTCACCCTCACAAGAAAATAAATGTGCTTTAAGGCTTTTAAGGGTCTGAAAAGCAGTAAATTTTAGTTTCTCAACATTATGAAATTCAAGCAAGAAGTGATGAGGTTTTTGAAAGGCATCTGTTTGGTAGCCCCAATAACTATCTCGTCTTTTTGTGATTTCTAAATCTTCTTGATAATTTTTAAGATTAAATCCCCAAAACTTTTTTTCTGCTTTCATTTTTTTCATGTTAATTAATGCACATTCAATATTCCCTTCTTTAATTTTAAATATGGCACTCAAATCACTATGAAATAATCTTTCAAATACAAGACTCAAGCCAACATCTGTATGTTCTGAAAGCAAAAAACCTTCAATACCTCTCCTACTAGGGAAAAGTGCATATTTATGTTTTGTTAATTGGCTTAAATCTTGCCGAGGATGATATGAATAAGAAGATTTTTCTATAAATTTTATAAATGCTTGTCTACCTTTACCATATGGGCGTAAACCATAAAAACCGTCTGTTAATTCTTTAGGTTCATAAAGGTAATCAAGGTTTACAAATTTTACTTTGCCAATACTATCTTCTACAAATTCTTGGATATATTTAGTTGTTTTATCTTTCTTTTTCATATCATTACTTTAGTCACAGGTCAGGACAGTTTATGGCGAAACAGAAAGAGTAAATGCAAAAAGTGTAATGAACTTTCAAGAAGGTGAGTATTGAGAAGATATTTTAGAAATAATTGAAAGAACTGCTGGTTTTAGCGCAATAAAAGATTAATTTTTAATCTCACTTAAGCTTTGGGTATTTCTTAATATCTAAAATATCTTTGTAATTTGTTGGCATGTTGTCAAATGATTTTTTTGCTTTGACAACCTTTTCAGCTCTCTCTCCCCAAACTACATTCTTAAGCTGAAAAATAAAAAAAGCAGCAAGCACAATCTGCATAGCTGTATAGATATATAAAATGTATCTACGAAAATCTTCACTGAGATTGAGTTGCGGATCTTGCCACTTAGCATAAATTAACTCTATGCCAAAAAATAATAAAGCAATCAAACCAAGTCTAGCTAAAAGTTTTAAATTAGCCATTAAAAAAATTGAAAGACCAATATTTTTTATTGTGTTTAACATCACCACCA
>CESB01148706.1_pt1 | contig 12517 bp, 16 predicted proteins | sample 531071 | NCBI WGS metagenome assembly CESB01 (sample SAMEA2621259, study PRJEB7988) | marine metagenome | biome: marine biome (ENVO:00000447); feature: surface water layer (ENVO:00002042); material: "saline water (ENVO:00002010), including plankton (ENVO:xxxxxxxx)" | depth 5 m | reverse complement strand
TATATATATATATAAATATATTTACTTCATAATATTAGATTACAATTATATTACACATTGCTATTGCTAGTTGCGTTAAGAATTTTACTTAAATCATCTTTAACAGATGATAGTTCTTCTAAAATTACATGTTGTTGTAATTTGGCATGTTTTAAAGATTTATCTGTTAAATTTTCTTCTGTTACTATTTTATTTAAATGTTCTAAAATATTCTGCATAGCTTCTTGTTGTTTATTTTTTTCTTCTATCATTGCATTATTATAGTATTTATAATCTTCCAATATATCTTCTAATAATGTATTTGTTTTTACAGTTACTTGTAATTTGCCTAATTTTTCTGCTAAAAGTTCTTTTCTATTTCCTAACTCACATTCTAATTGTTGAATTTGTTTATCGTGTTTTGCATATTCTGCCATGATTATATTATATTTATATTATTATTTAATTAAATACTACAAAATATATGTCTTTATATAATATTTAAAAATACTACATACTCTTAAATAAATTATATAATAAATATAAAAATCTAACACTATTTTATTTAGAATGACAAATAAGGTAGCAGAACCTCTTTTACAAGAAGACGATAGTCGATATGTAATGTTTCCTATAAAAGATAAAAGTATATGGGATATGTATAAAAAAAGTGTAGATTGTTTTTGGCGTCCGGAAGAAATTGATCTTTCAAAAGATAAAGTTTCTTGGGATAAATTAACACACGAAGAAAGGTATTTTATTTCGATGATTTTAGCTTTTTTTGCTGCTAGTGATGGAATAGTATTAGAAAATCTTGGTATGCGTTTTATGTCAGAAGTTCAATTATCAGAGGCAAGAGCCTTTTATGGATTTCAAATAATGATGGAAAACATACATTCAGAAGTGTATTCATTATTAATAGATACATATATTTCTGATAATTGTGAAAAATCAAAACTATTTAATGCCTTAGATAATTTTCCATGTATAAGAAAAAAAGCAGATTGGGCAATTAAGTGGATAAATGATAAACGTTCATCATTTGCTACTAGACTAGTCGGTTTTGCCTGTGTGGAAGGTATATTTTTTTCTGGTGCTTTTTGTAGTATATTTTGGTTAAAGAAAAGAGGATTGATGCCAGGATTATGTTTTAGTAATGAATTAATTAGTAGAGACGAAGCTCTACATACAGAGTTTGCTGTATTACTATACTCAAAATTAAAAAAGAAGATGCGTAAAGATAAATTAATTGAAATGATCAAAGAGGCTGTTGAAATTGAGAAAGAGTTTATTACTTCAGCTTTGCCATGTCGTTTAATTGGTATGAATTCAATTAATATGTCATCTTATATTGAATATGTAGCCGATAGATTATGTCTTCAGTTAGGTGGCGATAAGATATATAACACACCTAATCCTTTTGACTGGATGGAATTAATATCTATCGAAGGTAAAACTAATTTTTTCGAAAAGCGTGTTGGTGAATATGCATTAGCAAATAAAGAAAAACCAACGGAAGGCTGTTTTGAGTTTAGTGCGGCATTTTAATAAAACTATATTTAAAAACATAGATTTATATAATATTTAAAAACATAGATTTATATAATATTTAAAAATATAGATTTATTTAATATTATATGAAAATAGGATTACTTATACCTACTACTAGTAATAATCGGGATTGGTTTCATCCACACGAATCTTATTTACATACTTATACTATGACAAGTTTTTCAAAAACTTATAATCAAGAACATCAATATATATTTTATGTTGGTATCGATGATAATGATATTTTATTTGATAATAAAGATACATGGAATTTCTTTGATACATATTGTAAGAAAAATTTATCTAATACGTCAATCAAATTTATTTCAATGAGTAATATAAAAAAAGGACATCTCTCAAAAATGTGGAACAGATTATTCCAGGTAGCTTTTAATGAAAATTGTGACTATTTTTTTCAATGTGGTGATGATATAATATTTACAACTACAAATTGGATAAATGATTCTATTGATACCTTAAAATTACATAATAATATTGGTATAACTGGTCCTATTAATAATAATAATTATATTCTTACACAGACATTTGTACATAGAACTCATATGAATATTTTTGGGTTTTATTTTCCAGAAGATATATATAATTGGTGTATAGATGATTGGATTAATCAAGTTTATAGAAATGAATACTTTTATCCACTATACAATCATTACTGTGGTAATGAAGGAGGTGAACCGCGTTATTTAATTGATAATAAATATAGATTTAATAATATCAATAAAGATAAAGAAACTAATAAAAACATTTTAATTTTGAAACATTCTATTAATAATATAGTATTGAGAGAAAGGAAAAAAATAAACAATTATTTATCTATTAATTAAGAATATTTATTAATTAAGAATATTTATCGAGTATAATTTTTGGAATTAATTCACTTTTCATATTTTCAAGTTTTTTATAGCATTTATTTATTGTTACTTCACTTGTATTGCTTACATTATTTACATCTTTTTTACTTATATTAAGCATACATACTTGTGCTATAAAATATACAATACCAGCAGCAATAGATTGAGGTGTATTTTCAGGAATCAAATTATTTTTATCAATTCTAATTGCTACAAAGTTACATACTTTAGTTAATTCTGTATTTATACTAAGTTTACTACAATATCTATCAATAAATGATACAGGTTTTGTTTTACAAAATATGGTTTTATTATCATTATCCATTTGAGATTCGAATGTATTCAATATTTGCATAGCATTTTTACAACCTTTTGTAGCACTAGTATTATCTAAATAAAATATAAGTGCTATCTCTTTTGCTGTTCTAGGATAATCATTAATCCTACAAGAAATATATATAGAAGCAGCAATAATACCATCACGGTTAAGTCCTCTAAATGTTTTTTGTTCTGATATAGTTTTATGATAACGCATAGCATCATCAATTATTAATTTTGGAATACCAGAATTTTGAGCCATAATTAAAATTCTTTGGAACTCATCATATTGAGATTTCTCTCTATAAGGCATACTTTGCCATTCAGTATATCTACGGATTTTTCTCATTTCATATGTGGTTTTACCTTGACATACTACTTTACAACCAAATGATGATTCTTTTAATAATGGATTAATTGGCATACCGCATCTAGTAGGGTCGCAGCTATTATTATCATTTGCTCCATAATAACGCCATTCAGCTGACTGATCTAATATATCTTTATAAATAATACCACATTTGTCATTAGTACAACCAATAAATCCTTCTTCTGTTATTGCTAAGGAGGATTCACACAAATCACATTTGTCTCTATCATTAGAATTTATATAAATACACTCTAATGGTGTGCTATCTTTTGGTATTTCCATATCAAAAGTATTCCAAAGCGCATTTTTATCTATTTTTGTTTTTCTTGTTTTTTTTGTTTGTCCTTTATACGATACCATTGTAATCATAACTAGAAAATATTATAATATTTTTAATTCAATTTTATTTAATATTAATAATTATTATATGGGTGCTTCTCAATCAAATAATAAATATAAAAAAAATTTAGTAGATGTTATAGATCACTTAGCGACAGAATATATAGTAACACAGACTTTTCAAGACATGATTAATTTACGTGATCCTGATTATTGTAATAATTTAGTAATCTTAACAAGTGATATTATAAATAATAATTTTAATCAAAAACAAGTTAGATATTTATATGAAAAAAATATAAATGGTGTAAAAGTTAATGAAATTAAAGAAGATTCATTATTTTGGATAAAAAGTGAAAATTTAGATAATTTATATACAAAAGATAACATATCTAAAAAAAATCTATGTATTGGTATTGCTAAACAATACATAAAAATTGCTCATTTATTTGCTGCTATTGTAACTACAATAAATCCTACTTATACATATAAAGATATCTATGGTAATCAAACATTAACTGTAGGAATTCAAGATAAACATAAAATTCCATTATATGCTCAAACAAAATTAAAAGAAATAAATATTTGTAGTAAAAGAATTGATGCTTTAGTAAATGGTAAAAATTTAAAATTAGAAAAAATAAATATTCAACCTGATTTCTGTTCTATAAATGCCAAAAGTAATAATGAAACTAGATCATTGATAGAAGAACCAGGTATTCCTGAATTAGAAATGTTGTATTATGATGTATATGATTATAATTCAGGACAATTTATTGATATGTCGACAAATATGAAAAAAAAATATGATAGTGATGTTGAATTATTTTATAAAGAATTTACAGGTAATTCTTATAAACCAGCAAATGTGAAAACTTTTAGTGATATAACTCTTCGTGATTTTTCAAATTATGAAGAATGCCAAACTAAAAGTGATTATAGAGAATCATATCAAGGAGTTAAAAGTGACAATTTATTTGGAAAATATGCTAAACATGTTAAAACAATGATAGCTAATGCGCAAACAAATCAAAATGCTCTTTTAAATATTTTAGATAGATTGTTTGTATGGTTAGTAATAGAAGGAGATGCCAAAAAAAAAATTTCAATTAATCCAAATATTAATGAAAAAAATTTAGAACTTTTAATTTCAGAGGCAAGAAATATAATAACAAAATGTTATATTACTTGTGAAAAAGATTTTATGAAAGGTTTAGAAATATTTGAAGCTATTGTAGAAAAACAAATTATGAATGTAACTCAAAGTCAAATAGATAGGTTAGATAGAGCTATTCAAAATAAAGTTGCTTTAGGTTTGTAATTATAACCAACAATCATTATTATCATCATCTTTATTCTTAAAATTATTGAGTTCAATATTATTTTCTTCATTATCATAATCAACTATTTCTAATTCATTAACAGAATCTTTATTTTCTTTAAAATCCGCAATTACAATAGAAGGTCTTTTATTTATATTCATTTGTGATGCTAGACCTACATAATCATTAGAAAAACTCTTATTATTAAAGTCAATACTCCCATCAGATTCAGGAGTTTTTACTTCTATTGGATCATGATTTTTAATTTTCATATTTTTATTTTTATTTTTTCTTCCGCCATAATTATTTAATTTATCAGATTCAAATGATTCAGAATCAGCATATGCTCTCTCTACATCAATAAATTCATCTTTACATATATTAAAATAACAACAAAAATATCTCCATAAACAACAAATTTCACTTTTGTAAGTATACAACGACATATTATCTTTATTTTTTTTCAAATTATTTCTATTATCTTCTGTTATATATTTATTTAAGTTGATTTTTAATAACATATTTTTGTATTTAACTTTTTCAGATAAATTTATAGCTAAGTCTAATTTTTGTTTACAAGCATTAATAGTTTCTTCTAATCCATCTTTATTTTGATCATTTAATACTTGATCGCATTGCATTATTGAATCTAAAGATAATTCTGCTGTTAATGGTTTCATTTTATCTATATCACGCATTCTATGTCGTAAGCCACCCATACAAAAAGCTATTGTTTCATCTAATTTACATAATTCTTCTTTTCTATCATCTAATTTAAAAAAACGAGATATTGATAACGCAAGACCAATATAAGTAGATAATATTATGGGAGTAATAACCATACTAATATTATTAGTAATACCAATTTTTTCTTTTACTGTTTCAAAAAATGTAATAATTGTAGATGCTATTATAACACTTATTTGTATAAAATTAACTCTACCTCTAATAGAAGAATATTTTAATCCAATTAATTCTTTATCATGTTTAAAATCTTCATAATCATCTTTATTTTTTAACCATGATTTTCTCATATTTCTAGCTGTTTGTATTGCTTGCTTCATCTTTTTTATAAATTCTAAATAATCTGGACTTTGCATCAATGCTTGTTCAATATATTCACTTGAATATTTTGTATCTTTACCATTTTCTATTGCTTTTAATAAATAAGCACGCTGATAATTAAGTTCTTTTTCACGAATAGTATCAGTAAAAGTATTTACAAGATAATATTCTTCATTAGCTAAAGTCTTTTGATCACAATTAAATTTAAGATCACAATTTTTAATATTTGCCATTATTTAATATAAAAATATATTATAATTTTCTATTAAATATTTTTATTTACTTAAACATAATCGTTTGAAAAATTAATGTTATTAATTCTAATAAATATTATATCATAATGAATGTTATTTGTAATTAAAAGAAAAAATTAAACAAATATCTATAAAAAATATGTCTAATACTTGCTATGATTGATACTTTCTATGATTGATACTTGCTATGATTGTACCTAAGAAACGTAGATAGTAAAAATTGTTAAATGATACAAAGAATTTTATAGAGAGAACATAGTTAAATTTTAATATTATCTTCTTTGATAGGTAAATTAACTTGTTTAGAAATTAACTTTTTTATTTTCTCTCTAGTATTAGAAACTCCACTTGTTATTTGTGAGACCATTTCATTATATTTTTCTTTTCCTGTTTCAGTATTATACCAATTAGGATTATTATCTTCCCATTGTTTTAATGCATCTATATGTTTTTGTGTTATAGAATCGATTCCTTTTTCAAATTTACCATCTATATCTTTAGACCATTCATCACAATCTTTAATATATAATCCTTCCTGTGTTTTATCTGGATGATTTGGTATGTGATGAATAGGTCGGTTGTTTTCACTACAATCTTTAACAGCCTGAATCATTATATTACTAACTCCTTGAATATAACCATGTTCAGATGTATATTGTAATTCTTTAAGACTTACATTAATATCTTCGATTAATTGAGAGAAGTTAATAGCAGATGAAAATTTTTCTTGTAAATGTAATTGTATATTTATATTTTGTGTATTATTACTATTAATACAACTGTTGATAGCAGAAATTGTATGCTTTTCGTAGGCGTTTAACTTGCCTTTTAACTCTTGATTTTCTAATACCAAGTTATACTCTTTTTTTGTCATAGTTATAATTTCTTCACTATTCAATTGAGCATATTTTGAGCATATTTTTTTATGTCTGGAAAGACTACTAAAATGTTTATACATCTTCCCACATCCACTACAAGTATTAGTAGAGTTTTCGAGAGCATATTTTTCATTAGCATTTTTAGCATCATAATTAGCATTTTTAGCATTCATATGTTTACGTGTGTTTAAATGTTGTACCCATGAACTTTTTTTACATGTAAAATAGTCACAATACAAACAATTAAATCGTATATTAGATTTTTGAGCATATTTTTCGAGCATATTTTTGCTATATAAATGCTAAATAAAAATATGCTTATGTTGATTTTAAAACTTAATAATTTCACTGAAAAATGTCCTCCTACAAAACTTGCCTACACAAATTTTAACATTGTCGTTTTTTCTATTTAGAGCGTCCTATAAAACTTAAAAAAATTGTCAAATCTACTGTTGATTTCATGAAAATTATACAATTATCTTAAAAAAAAGGCAAAAATTTTTGCGAATTGAAAACGACCATTTCTTTGAATCTTATAGGATAAACCCTGTTTTTATAAATTAAATATTAAACTTATCTTCCAATTTTGTAAGTAACTCTTTGTTATATACTAAATTACCAGATGGAGAATATTCTTTAATAGGTTTAAAATCTTTCTTTTTATTAGCGATATTCATAGGTTTATCATTATTTAATTGTAACATATTTTCTTCTTTGTGTATTACGTTACCATATCCATCTACTTTTACTCCTATTTTTTTTTGTATTTCACTTCTAACATATTCAGGTATCCAATGTTTCCAACTTATAAATATAACATTTGGATGTATATATTTTGTAATAAATCCATTATTTTCTAATTTATCTATTATATAAGCTATCGCTGCGCCTTGATCATATTTAGGAACACCAATCATCATCTCAGGTACAAGAAACCAGCAAAATTGTTCATTATGATTTTGTCTAGCTGTTAATTTTATTTTATTATGTATTCTACCTAATAATTTATTAAAAATATTTAGTTTTGATAAATCATGTTCTCTCTTCTTTTCATATAAATCATCTAAATTAATTTTTTCATTAAATTCTTCTATCTCTCCTAGATTAAATATATGTGACATTTAGATTATTTAAAGAAAAAAGTTTAAATAATATAAACAAAATATAATGTAATGGTTATTCAACATATTGTATTACCTGGCGGAGGTCCTAATTTTCCTATTATATATGGTGCTATCAAAAAATTAGAAATACTTAAATATTGGTCAAAAGAAAATATTAAGTCCATACATTGCACATCGGGAGGAACAATTGTTGGTTTTATCATATTATTATATATTTTAGGTATAGACTGGGATGATATTGATAACTATTTTATCAATAGACCTTGGAATAACGTATATGAATTATCTCCAGAGATGTTAATGAATGTATATAATGATAAAGGATTAATTAATTTATCTCATTTTGAAACTACATTCAAACCTTTGATGCGAACTGTTGATTTATCTTTAAATACTACATTAAAAGAATTATATGAAAAAACAAACATTGAATTTTATTTATATGTTACTAATTATACAGATATGAAATTAGATGTATTAACACATAAAAATCATCCTCATTTAAAAATATTAACTGCTATTCATATTAGTTGTGCGTTGCCACCAATTATTCAACCTGTATTTCTTGATGATAATAAAATGTATATTGATGGAGGTATATTCGCAAATAATCCAATTAAACAAGCACTAGATACTATAGATGATAAAGAACATTCTAATATATTAGGATTCACTATTAATTATCACGAACCAATGTTTGAGCCTATAACAACACAATCAAATATTTTTGAATATTTAAGTCAGCTTTTATCAAAGTTAGCATGGAAATGTGATTCTAACGAAAATCCAAACATTGATAATTCTATTATTGTTACATTTAAAACAACAATAAAACCTGATTTTTGGAATAAAGTTATAAATAATAATATTTTTAGAGCAGAATTAATTAAGTCTGGTGAAGAGTATGCCAATATTTATTTAAATTATAATACTGTTGAAACAAATTGATTTAGACTCTCTTTTTCTGGTTTAGCATCAAAATCTATTGCTTCACTTGGATTATTACTATCCTTTAATAATTTAATAGATGGAAAACCTTCTACATTATATTGATCTAGTAAAGTTTTAACACGAGGGTCACTATCATTAGAAGCATCTACTTCTTGAATATTTAACATATATCCATTTACCATTTTATTATCATTTTCTTTTTTAAATTCATCCCATATACCTGATTTCTTTAAATTTCTACAATGAGGACACCATGAAGCTGTAAATAAAGTAATTATTGCCATTTTGGCATCACTACCACTTTGATCAATATTATTACTTTTAGTAAACTCTTTATTTGCTACATATTTCGGATTTAGTTTTGGTGCTACATATTTACGATATACATATACAATCGCACTAATCAATAATGCTACAGATAATAATATAAGAACAAATTTAAATTTGCTATTATTATTTAAAGAGCCACCTTTCATTATAAAATCTAACATTCTTATATATTATAAATTAATATTATACTTAATATTAATACGAATTATTATCTAAAGATTAATTTTTATAATTTATTAATTATGTTGTTTAGAGATATCCAAGGTAAACTAATTAATATTGAGAGAAAAGAATTTCATAATGATAAAGATTATTATGAAAAAATATGTAGCGTTTATAATATTAAATTTCCTAAACAAGATAATCAATTTGAAACAATAATAAATTATATAAATAAATCTAAAGACTTATCTTACTCACATAACAGATCAAAATAGTTAAAAATATTACTAAAACAAAATTATAAATAATATTATTTTTTATATTATTATTAATTGATGCCAATAATTCTGTATTTTTATTTTTTATAATTGGTAAACTATTTGATAATATAATGTATATAGAATATCCTATAAGTCCGATAATTATACATTTAAATGCTATAAATTGAAATATATTAATATTTTTAGTAAATACTACTATTATAATTAAAACCAGTGCGATTAAAATTAATAAAAACGTGTGTTTAGTAGAATCAGTGTATTTATTAAGAATTTGAGACATATATATATTTTTATATAAACTTTTCTTGTATTATAATAACTATGCGTGAAACAAGAAAAAAATATAAAAAACGTGTATTTACTAAAAAACAATATAATTCAGGTGATGGTATGTTAACTGGTGTATGGGGACCAAGTCTATGGCATTTCTTACATACTATGAGTTTTAATTATCCAGTTTCTCCTACTAAACATGATAAGTTACACTATAAAAATTTTATATTAAATTTACAATATATATTACCTTGTAAATATTGTAGAATTAATTTAAAAAAAAACTTTAAAACTTATCCTTTGAAACAATACCATTTTAAAAATAGAGAATCATTTTCACGATATATATATAATCTTCACGAAATAATAAATAAAATGTTAGGTAAAAAATCTGCTTTAACTTATTCAGATGTGAGAGAACGATATGAACATTTTAGATCAAGATGTATGCGTAAAAAACCTAAAATATTTAATTTTAATAAAACTAGGAAAGTTAAAGAAACTGGATGTATTGAGTCCCTATATGGTAATAAATCAAAATGTATTATTAAAATCGTACCAGATACAAAAAAATGTAAAACATTAACAATTGACAAGAAATGTATGAAACGTAAAATATAATTATTTAAATATTATATTCATCAGAACGGATCAGTAAAGATGGATCTGGTATAGGCACAACCGGAGGAGGCACAACCGGAGGAGGCACATTCGTATTAGTTTTTATATTATTTAATAATATTTTATCTAATCCACCATTATTTTGTACATATTCTAAATCACCATCTTTAATTACTGTTAAAATATGTTCTGGAGAGTATAATTTATCAATAGTTTTTTTATAAATAATATATAATATAGTAAGTGATTTCATTATACCAAGAATTTTACGTTTAATATTTTTTTTATGAAGTATGATTTTATTTTCTACACTTTTAATAACATCATTATATCCATAAATATACCATCCTGTATAGCTATATTTAATTACAGTTTTATTTCCTTCAATAATAACATGTTCTCCAAAAGACTCATCTATAAATTTATTAATATTACGCTTATATAAATCATTAACGTGTTTATATTTAGTAAAATGTATTCTAATTTTTTCTCTTTCCTCATAAAATGAAGGGGATGGATAATCAGATACATGATCCAACATAGTATTGTATATTTTCTGTATACAAAAATATATTCAATTATTTGTAAAATAAAGAATCATATTCCTATAAAACTATTTATTAATATATTCATATCTACAATATTTTTTTTAATACACAATTTATCTGTTAATTTTTTTTGATAATAATTAAAAATTAATAAATGTATATATTTAATTTCATTAATTATATATAATATTTTATAATTTGGAAGCCATTTATTATTACAAGTAATACTAAAACAACATAAACAATGATCGTTTTTACGATATTTTAAATATTTCTGTATATCAATAGAAAGTTCAGTTATATAATAAGGATATCGTTTATTATTTATAAAAACAATAGGTGGAGAAAAAGGATATGTTTTATTAATTAAAAATTCAATAACTGTATTTGAATTTACATATATTTCTAAGCTAAGTCTTTTATCTCTATAATCATTTATATTATTATGAAAATGTAAAGTATAATCATCCATCAATTCAGATATTTCTTTATGTATTCTTTTATTAGTTATCATATAAATAGTAATAATAATATTCTATTTATATTAATATGAAAAACATAATACAAATAACGAAACTTGCTGGTAATAAATTAAAAGAAATCGCTAAAAATAACAATACAGATACGTTATTATTTTATGTTAAAGGTGGAGGTTGTAATGGATTTAATTATAAATTAAAACCTCTAATAGATAATTTAGATAATTTAAATGAAATTGTAAAATATGAAAATATTAATATAGCCATTTGTAATAAAAGTATGTTATATTTACTAGGTACAAAGATCGATTGGAAGAAAGATATTATGGGTGAATCTTTTCATTTTGAAAATCCAAATGCATCGGCGAAATGTGGATGTGGTACTTCTTTTTCTATATAAATAATATATATTGATATATATATGTCACAGACACATATAAATAAAAGAAAAAAACAATTAGCCGAAATAAAGAAAGCTAAAGCTGCTGAAAAAGCTGCTGAAAAAGCTGCTAAAGAAGCTGCTGAAAAAGACACCAATGATCTGATAGATATAATGGATAAATATAGAGAAAAAGCAGGTGTTATAAATTCTGGTGTATCAGAACATGATGATTTAAGTAATTTATTAAGTAATCTGGGTGAACCCTCCACCAACAACATGGAAACTGCTATCTCTGAAATTAAGAATAAACTGCGTATAAACGACAAGGAATTGGCATCGTTAATACGAAAGGGTTTAGAGTCGTTGCGTGAGCCGAACTCTACTGTCATGACTCGTAAATCTCGTAAATCTCGTAAAC
>CESB01027891.1_pt1 | contig 12751 bp, 18 predicted proteins | sample 531071 | NCBI WGS metagenome assembly CESB01 (sample SAMEA2621259, study PRJEB7988) | marine metagenome | biome: marine biome (ENVO:00000447); feature: surface water layer (ENVO:00002042); material: "saline water (ENVO:00002010), including plankton (ENVO:xxxxxxxx)" | depth 5 m | reverse complement strand
TCGCCAAACTCTTCACAAAATGCACAGACCATCATTTCAACATAGTCGTCTTCTTCTTCGGAACGATAATCTCTCAACATTTCAGAATGTATTTGTTGTTCTGTTAGTATTTCGGCACGACCCATAGCGCACATTTTCAAAATCTCCCAAATGTGTTTATCCCCTAACTGTTCGGCCTCCCTCATGCCCTTTGTGATGCTATCCATTGGGGCATTTGCGGCCACCATTTCGATAATATGCACCAAATCGTCTTCCGTTAAATCTCTATCTTTCATCTTATCCATGATTACTCCCTTCGTCCACCAATAGACAGAAGGTTCTTCGGCATCGTAATCTTCCATCCATGATTCCAAAGGGTCATCCTTTTCGGGTGGTTCTTCTGCCGCCAACAAAGTTTCAAGCCCCTCGATGGTTGCACCCGAAGTGATTCCCGAAATACCCGCTTTTTCCATCGGGTTCAATTTCTTAGAATCAGCATAGAATTGTAATCGGTAAAGAGGTTCTTTGTCGTAGTATTTGATTCTTTGTTGCACATTAAAAGGTTCACCCCATGTAAAGTATAAATCTAATTTCACAACATCGCCATCTTCATCTCGGACTTGGTAATGTGTTTCATACTGTTCATCCGTTCCTTCCGTTTGATTATTTTCAACGGCCCCATACAAACCACTGTTCGGATTCGCCAACATAGCGTGAACCAATTCATGTTCCTTTTCGATTCGGAACTCTTCAAAATCGTCTTCGTCCCACCCTGTTGTATCTTCATCAAGAGGTTTCCAATCGGGAACACCACTGAACCATTCAAAATTATATGAACCCCATTCTTTGCCGCCTCGTTGGTCGCCAAAACGAGCAAAGTATTCCGTTTCTATTTCCCTATCTGATTCAAAGGATTCGGCATCCATTTCTTCCTCACCTTCAACCAAACTGTATATTTCGCACGGAAACGGGCCTGTTTCGCAACATTCTCGACAAATCGTGTAGCCATCGTCCTTACAGGTGGGACACATCGTATGTTTCCTTTTATCGCATTCAACACATATTTCTTGTTCATCGCAAGTGCAATTGAGAGCATCACGCTGAAGTTGATGAAATGAGCCACATTCACGGCATTCATACATTGTCCCTGTGCGTGACCTACGAATCTTATTAGAGAGGTTAGGGCCAAACGCACGGCGATTTATGCCTCTCATGGTAAAGATTGCGCCCTCTCGCTATCTAAGGGTTGTGAAAAGATTAAGATAGTGAGTCGGCCCATACCGAAACATGGACGAATTGAGGGTTGATGAACGCTTGATTGAAGAATGTATTGAATGGGTATCGAAAGGCGATGGTGAACATCGAGGTGCAAAAGCCTTACTTGAAATGCTTAGAGATGCAGGTTATCGTTGGCGAACTCCTGTGAAAATCGTAATGCACAATGGAAATTACGAAGCCGACCTCGATGATGAATACAACGATTATCTCGACCAAAAAGCGTGTCGGGAGAATATCGAAATGTGGACTGAATACAAGAGTCAATAGAGGGATTAAGAAGTGCCATGCCCTTGTTGTCGTAGCCCTAAATGGGCTATCCAAATGAGATTGAAAGACGGTTATTGGGAATGCGGTTGTGGTTTTGTCCTCAAAGCCCAAGATTAGATAGCGGAAGAATCCTATACTATCTCATGGGGAAATTATTTGAAACCGAAAATGTAAGGCTCATGGAAGAAGGATTCGGACAATTGTATCTGTATTTTAAGGACACGACTGTTGAGTTTCACGAAAACTTCGACTACGATGTAGCCGTTCCATTAGGGCATTTACCACATGAAGAATTAGAAGGGATTGCTAAAGCAATTCTCGCATGGCTTGAACCCAATGATTCTATCGAGTAATCACTCAAGAGGGTGACGAACATTCTTGTCGCCCAAAGTCCATCGTAGTGTTTTCACTACGCCTTGAAGTGCCTTGAAATTGCGAGCGTGTTCCACCCACTTTCTCGATTTTACAGGATATTTACTCATCTCGTATTGATGATGATTGAGAGTGCGTTCTGCCTTGTCGAGCATATTCTCGATTTCTTCCCAAGTTCTATCGTATGTGAAATGCTCGGAATCCTGATGGTCAGAAAGGGTGCTTGCCATATAGCCCTGTGGTGGGGTGGGGTATTTATAGTTTCGCATCTTCAAATGCTCTCAATAGCCACTTAGGGTAGGGCATATTTGACGCAGGGTAAATCCGAGGGGGTGTGCTTTTTTGAACGAACATCACAACATCATTCAGTAATTCCACTTGGTTCTCTTGTTGCATCGTTCCACTTCGTTGTTTTTGCACTACTGTTTTCCGAAAACCTATTTCTTTCAGAAAATCTGCCTTCTCCGTTGGAAGGGTGATGAAGGGAACATCTTGTCGAGTTCCTCCATATTCTTTGTATTCAACGCCATACAATCCGCAATCATTCATGTCTAAAGGGATGTGCATACCCCAAGTGGAACCATCAGAAATGTTTTGAATCTCCCCTCCTACGACCAAAACTCCGAGGGAAGTCCATCGGTTATTCTCCTTTCCTTTTATGGCCTCATTCACCATAGTTTCGGGCTGTGTCCCATCCAAAACAAACACGCTATAATCTCCCTGTCGCTGAAAACAATGCACGAAGATTACCATTTCACCCCTGCCGAGGGTGGAATACATCGTGTGCATATTGGATTGGAAGGAAGCACACCAATTTCCAAGTGCGGGAAGCATGGTGGCCTCAAGATTGGTCAAGGAATGTTCATCGAATAGAGTAAGGCCGTCAAGATAATTCAAAAAATCCTCACAAGTGGAGAGCCTTCCATCGTCTAATGAGTCATACCACCAATCCTCATTCAATAAGGTGTAGGTTAAAGATTCAATGACCATAAGTGATTATGAGTGCGCTCACTATCTAAATTGTCGGTTGTCCATCTCCGAATGGCAATCGCACCAACCGTTTCCAAATCAAGGCTCGATGATAATAGTCATCGAAGATGAGATAGCCCGAAATATCGAAAGCCTTTGTTAATTTTCTCACCTGTTCGGCATTCAAGGTAACTTTCTGCCCATTCTCAATTTTTTCCCATGCAGAACCAAACTCCTTTTTGCATTTGGAAATAGACCATTTGTTGTCTTCCCTCACTCGCTTTACTTTGGCCGCTAAGGTTTTGATATTCCCTGCCGAGTATGTTCTAAACTCTTCCGAAGGAATACTTTCAAGTGAACCATATTGGTCTAACAAGACACTCGCCTTCTTTTCTCCGATACCATGCACACCCGGAATGTTATCCGAAGCATCGCCCGCTAAGGCTTTCCAATCTGCGAAATGGTCGGGTGATACCCCATATTTCTCGACAACATCTTCCGCAGTAATTTCTTGTCTGAAATTATTGAGGCGAACATCGGGATAACGAAGCATTTGAAAGAGGTCAGTATCGCCCGAAAGTATCACGACTTTGTTGCCTTTCAGGAGTTCCGAAAGACATAATTCCGCAATTAAGTCGTCAGCCTCCTTATTTTCATCATATTGTGCCGTCCATCTTGGTTTCAACTCATTGACTTCAAGACCCGATGATGCAAATACTTCTCTCACATCTCGCCCTTCGTGAGTGGAAGCACCTTCGGAAGCAAAAGTCCGATTGGATTTGTAAGAATCATAAAGTGACCCTCTCAATTGACGGCCTTTGATGCCATCGAAGCACAGAATCAAGGAACACGACTTGTCGTATTTGGGATTGACTTTCATGCGTGAAAGGAGGACTTCAATGTAACCCATATCGGAGTTCAAGGCTTTTTGAAATTGGTATTGGCGTTGGAACCAATTTATCTTCTTCGATTTGAATTGACGATGGGCCTTACGCATTTTGCCTTTAGGCGACCAATGTTTCTGCAAACGACCAACGAAATACCCACCATCGAGAAGGATTGTTGTCGCCATTAGAGCGCAATTGTTTTACGAAGTATCTATGCCTTCGTGTGAAAATAAAGGTGTGGGCGGGGTCGGCATGACGAGCCGTTGCGAACCCACGAAGACCGCAATCATCGGGATAAGGAGGATGAACCCCTCATGCGGTTGAGGTAATACCCCCATTACTTCGCAATTATCGGTTGTCGAAGGGGGTTAATAAAGGTTTGGTCACTTCTTGTTGGTTCCCGCCACCTGTTGCTCATATTGAGCAATTACAGAAGCGTATTTTGGTTTCAATGCGTCTTTGAAAGGAATGTCTGTAAGGGCTTCGTATTCCACAAACCTTCCATCATGTTTGCGAATCATCCCTTCTTTGAACCATCCCACCAAACGATGAATCCCCCTTTTCATCAAACGGTCATGGTTTCCGAAACCTTCTTGCATCCGTTGATGAATAGCCTCGGCGGGGAGAGGTGTATTAGCATTTTTCAATACCCACCAAAAAGTAGCCAATAATTGCATAGGGGTTCCATTCCTCCGCACATATTCGGGATTGAAGAAGTTGAGGGAACGATTACAAGGTCGCCAACAAGCATCATTACAGTAGTAATATGACCGAGTAAGGCTCGGTGGTCGAGTCAATTTTGCCCCACAGTATAGGCAATCTTGATTGGGTCGGGTCTTCACCATAAAATGTTATTGTTCAAAACGGGTTATTAAACATTTCTATGTATTTTGGGCTAATTCAATCGCCTTCGTATTATCAGAAGGAAAATGTAATCCGACACTTACTCTCGCTTGAGCGATACGGTCTGCGATAGCGTAAAAGGAAGATTCATGTTTAGGGTGGCGTTTTGATAAGTGATTAGCGAGCAAGTAGGCTTGGTAAGTATGTCCCGCAGGGTAAGCAGGTGTATTGGCTGTCGAAGATTGAGCAGGTTGGATGCTTGCATTAACTTGAGCAGGTCGTGGACGATTGTAATATCGCTTTTGAGCCATGATAAACAAGTAACCATTTTCCACAATTTCAGTCAGATTATTTTCCGAAAAATCGAGATTATTTTCCTCCAAGTAGGTGATAAAGGGGATTTTAGGGCTTTTATCGGTTAAAATGAAGTATTCGGTATCAGGGTTTGCCATCTTTCCCTTGACTTTCTTTGATTCTGTAAATGAATCGGGATAGGCTTCCGACCTGTGAGGAAACCCAAAGTAATATCCGCTTTCAGAAAGGTTCATAATCCCATCATCCAAACGACTTCAAGAGTAAGATACCCAAAATGCCTCCAACAATCACGACAGGGCTAAAGCCCATGATGTTATCCTCATCCTCGTCAGCGACACACTCACTCCCCACAAGGCTATACCCTGTTAAACAAGCACCACAAGTTTTATCTGTATTAACCGCACGATTTTCACTTGCACAATCGTTAGGGTCAGCATCGGGTTCTTCGTAAGTAATGTTGAGGTAGGAGATGTCGTCATTTGCCCCATCATCAACCAAACAGGTTTTCATCATTGGGCCAACCCATGTCCATGTTTGACCCGTTTCATCATCACCAATGTAATTTTGATGAGCGACTACGGTATATCCATCGGGAATCCATATTGCAGAAATGTTATCGTTTTTGCCATCGGGGTCAAGAGTTTCTCTATCATACTCACCCTCACCCAATTCTAACTTCCAACCCGTTGAGAAGTTTGTATCTTCCATACAATGTTCCCAAATCTTTACTTTGTCGCCTGTGAAATCATCCGTTGTCCCTGCGGCATTAAAAATCCTGTTGGTAATGCCATAACCATTGAGTCCGAAAAAATCGTGTCCAAAAGTCATCGGCGCATACCACCACTGATGATAGTCAAACAAGCCAAGCCAAACAATGCCCCACCTGCAACATAGACAGGATTAGAGAAATAGTCGTCTAAACTCTTCTTTTTCTCCTGTCGGTCTTTATCCTCGCCCGAATCATCTAACGGCGGGTCTTCGGGGTTAATGAAAACACCGTCTAAGGTAATCCACACTTCATCATCAATCCTCTTGCCTGTATTGTGAATCAATTCTTTGCCTTGAACCTTGAGATAGAAATTAGCGGTTCCTTCCCATTCCCCGTCAATATCTATGGAAAGTTGGTCGCCACCCTTCATTAGAACGGTGAGTGAACTCTTGGCGGCCTCGTCACTTCCTTCAAGGCTAAGAACGCCTGTATCAGATGTGGAAACATCTTCGGTTAAATCGCTGTGAAAATCATCATCACCCTCATTTTCCCACTCGATTGTTAATTGGACTTGGTAGCCATCACGAATATGTATTTCTGCCGCACCCGACCATGTATCGCCTTCGTGATTGGTTAATCCAAGTGTGTTGGCATTGACCCACCACCATTTGTTATCATCTTGTTCCGTTCCTTCATCGCCTCTTATTGTGAACTCGGTGAATGGCCCACTATCACACATTTCGTAGCCACCCTCTCTATCGGGACATAATTCATTGATTTCCTGTAATGTCCAATTTTCTTCTTCCCACCCTTCTAACAATTCTGTGGCATCGTCTTCTGCGGTGTATGCGACTTGAACGCCTCCTACTCCGCCTGTTGGAGAGGACATCGGTGATTGGGGGCCGACAGGAACACGCACAAGGGTTTCCGAAGGAAGTCCTGATGTATATTTGGGGTTGGCAGTAATGGTTCCATCGGGGTTGTTAGTCAGAACCCATCCATCTTCCCAAGCCGCAAGTGTTTGAGTGGTTCCCGAATCCATAGATTGCCACATTTCACCACTTGTGAGGAAAGAGGGCGCATCACCCGAATAATTGATGGTGAAGTTAGAACCTAAGTCCTTCCAAAAACCGCTACGGTTTTCAAAATCCTCAAACATGAGTATTGATTATTGTCCCGACTATCTAAGAACTGCCCGTCTAAGCATCTCGGATTCTCGGCGCAAATCAGCGCAGTTCAGGCCCTCGAAGACCTAAAGCCACATTTAGCATCCAAATTATCATTTATCCATAGAATATACTTGGTGGCATGATTGGATTGTTCCATCGGTATGTATCAAGGTGTCCATCTTCATACATTTGGTATCTTTCCATTTGGTAATCCCACATTTTATCACTCATGGTTACAATGTTCTTGGCCCTCCAACGATTCCAATACGCCTCGTTAGCCTTCTGATGTTCTAAGAATGATTCTTGGCGAATCTCCTTCGCCAAAGAGTTATCGGGGTTTTCGGGCAGAACCGCCACAGGTTCGGAACGATTGCGGAAATGTATGGTGGCAAGGACTATGCCTCCGCCTAAGAGCAACCACTTCATAGAAGGGTTTTGTTGGCTTTGCTATCTAAGCCTCACTTCGGGAAGGGGGTGTGATAGATTACCATGCCCGAAAAACAAATGTTACACCTTCGATATTCGATAACACGGCTAAATGGTGTGCCATCTTCCGCAGGTTCGGCATCCTCGTCCCTTCTTTGGACAGTTTCAAATGTCCCTTCGCATATTTCACACTTCATTTCAATTCCCCTTACAATCGTCTATGAATTGAGCGAGTATTTTAATCTTGTCCACAGAACATGACCACAAAAACTCCATTTTCCCTTCTTGCCACAATTCCCACTTGTTATCCACATAGGTTTGTTCCGAAGTGGGGAAAAGCAATTCCCAAAACTCTTGTTTGTTAAGTCGTTGAAGGTATTTAGCATCATTAGATGCGTTCAATAATTGTGTAAATGTATCACTCATTTCAAATCACCGCATATCTGCACATTCGGGAGAACAGTAGTATGTGTTTTTCACACCATGAGAAAAGGGATTAGGCCATCTCGTTTGTATCATAACCCAATCCTTGACTCTCAAATGGTTGAAATAACCGATTCCGCCATGATTGTATTTTGTGCAATTTTCAATTCCGCATTTGGGCATTATCTATCACCTTGTAGTGCATCTCACGACTCCCATACTTATTAACTTTTCTCTTCTTCTCTATCGTTTCAAAGCCTTCTAAGGGTTGGCGAATGTGAGTAGCGAGTAAAGAGGAAAACTCCTTCTGTGTCCAAGACACTTGTTTGTTATCTTCACGCCATTCATCATAAACAATCGAATACAAATCCCTCATAGCGAGATAAGGGTCGCCACCCTCGATTTCACAGAAGTTTGAATACTCTTTCAAAACCTCAATAGATGTCTTCAAGACCTCTTGACTTCTGCGTTTTCTGATTCCTAAACCTGTTCGGTTACTGCTTGCCATGTGGAAGGCAGGGGGATAACGGGTATATGACTTTATTGCTTCATTTTGGTGTAGGCGAATCCACCAATTCCAAGAACGACAATGCTTCCAATTATCCATCCTGTCTTACTATCGCTACTTTCTCCATTACCACTTACGGCAACGCATTTATCGTCACTATCGAACTCATAACCGTCTTTACAATCAGTATCACAAGAACCATCGGTCAAGGTTTCCCGATTACTGTCTGTGCAAGCGACTACATCTGCGATACAATCACCATTAGCGTCTTCGGTATAGCCGTCTAAGCAAAGGCCGCAAGAGCCGTCCACATTGGTTTTGCGATTTTCTTCATCGGCACAATCATAAGTTTGTGCTTCGTCAGCCTCGTCAGGCTTTATCATACTTGCCCCACTACATACTCCATCATAGCACGATAAATCGGAAGCCCCTGCCGCTATCGCCGCACTTTTGTCCTTTTCCCAATAACTCAAGATGTCGTAAGTCAAAGAAGTGCTATTATCTCCACTTCTTGCATCTGCAATTGCTTCTGCAAGTGTATTGTGACCCTTTCCTTGAAGTGCGCCTGTTTTCGCATCTGCGGGATAGTAGGTCGCATATCTTTGCCGTCCTTGATTATCAAAATGGAAAATAACATTTCTTTCAAGGGTGCTTGGATTTAACGAATGGAATACTCTATCTTCCCCACCCAATACTTGCTTTACAGAAATGGGTGTCCAAACGAAAGAATTATGTCCGAACATATTCTTACTTGCTCGTTCTTGTTATCTAAAACAACGGCTACTGTTTCTTGAAGAATGGAAGGGCGATAATCACGCCAATTAAGGAAATAACTCCGTATAAGAGGTAATTCGGGCTTTCTGTTGTTACTGCGGTAGCATTGTTCGGTGTTGAGGTGTTTGTATTGCTGTCGCTTTCTTCTTCTTTTTCTTCTTCTTTTTGTTTGAGTTCCTCGATTGCTACGCATTTTGCAGGTTTTACTTGTGATGCTTTAACCAATTCATATCCGTCTTCACAATCTGCTAAACAATTACCGAGATAATCTGTTTTCCTGTGTTCATCATCACAACCGTAGGCACAATACCAATCACCTACTGAATAGTCGCAATCTTCACAATAATTTTCTGCTTCGGGGTCTGTGCAACCGAAAGTCGTTAGTTCATCAATCCAATATGGCCCATAACCATATTCATCTTGAAGTGCCTTTTGTTTTGCGGAAGCAATCACTTCTGCTTTTGTTGAACCTTGTAAATCCCCATCCCCTACACCACTTGGGTATTGTAAGGCGATTGTTCCAAAAATACTTGTTGTAATACGAGGGATTTGTGTTAAATCAGTATTGGTAGGGGCGTTGGTGATAAATCCTAAACCATTCGCCGCATTTTCTGTGAATCTCCAATAATTTCCACCTGCGGGGGAGGAATCGTTAATGTAAGGTTGATTGGCAGAAAATACTCTCGATTCTTCAAGAGAAAAATGTGTCCATGAGTTATGTCCGAACATATCCTCACTTCTTTCTATACATCATAAGCGTTCCAAGAAGTCCTAAAACAGCGATGCCTCCCACCACAACAGGAATCTTATTGTCTGTCTTTACAGGCTCGATAGCGGAAACATCATCTGATTGAGTGGTTATTTGTTTCTTTTCGTCCTTCTTCGGACTCTTTTTGCACTCCCCATCTATCAATTCAAATCCTTCGTTGCATTGTTCAATACAATTACCTGCGGAATCCATTTCGTAACCATCTATACACTCATTTGTGCATCGGCCTTGCCCATCAGTTTTGAGTAATGGATTATCACAATCGTATTCACAACACCTGTTCGGCGGGAACTTATCTTTATTCACGCCATAAGATTTATTGTAATCATATCCACCACCATACATGGAGGGTTCATTACATGAAAGAGTGGCTGTGGAATCATAATTCTTTGCGAGAGGGTCTGTGCAACCTACCTTGTGGCAATTCGTGGTGATGCCCATGTTTATGTCGGTGAAGCCCGATTTACAACCCGATTTACAACCATACTCATCTTCGTTAGCATTCGGGTCGCTATTTTGAGGGCAAGGAACGCACTTTCCACTTTCCACCCTTGTCCCATCCTCTTGTATTTGCATCCTTATTCGCCATATTTCACCATCTTCACAATCACTTGCACTTGTCGGGCAAGGAATGGTTTCAGTTTCGGTTTGTGTGGAACGCCAACCTGTTTCTGTAAGCCCTTCGGGGCATAAATCTTCCTCGCTTCCACCTTGATGTGCGTTAATGACTGAACGGGTGCGAGTGCGGGTGATGACTTGTCCTATATCATCATTATTGAATCCACATATTCCTCTTGATGATGCCCAACTTTGACCTCCGGGATATGTCCACTCACTCCATTCACTCCATTCACAAGGTTGTGGGGAAACGCAATCTTGAGTTTGAGTCAATTCTCCGTCACAATCTTTGTTAGCACTCGTTATTGTTCGTGTCCTTGTTTGGGTTCCATCGTAACCGCCGGGATGGTCGGCTTCCCTATTCTTGTCGCAGACAGACCATTCTGACCAATTGGAATATGCACAATCTTCCGTAGTATTCATTGTGCCGCAATCCGTAGGAACATCGCTAACGCTACTTATCCATGTCCATTTAGCAAGTCCGAAGGCAGGGCGGGCTATGGTTGTGATTGTAGGAATGGCCGCAACACTTACTTCTCCGGGATAATTGGCCTCAAAGCCTTCATCGCTTCCACTCCAATTGCCAACAATCTTCATAACCCTTGTGTAAGCGTCAATGTAAGGTTCACCTGCTTGATACCCATTGACCACCATAGAGGTTGCGCCACCTGCCACACTCCCTCCAATCGGACTACCACTCGGATTAGACATAACCGCAGGTGGAATCCACCATGTCCCTGTATTGTAATTACTACTCATAGGATAAGCAATTCCTATTTGGTCGCCTGTTCCTTTCCAAAGGAAAAATGATGCTTCACAAGGGTCTGCTACCCAACCGTTATCTTGGTGTGTCCAATCATTATAACCTGCGGGTGCGGTGTCGAGTGAATCGGGAATTGAACGCCACCGTGGGCCACCCCCTTCCGATTTGAAGTTAAGAATTGTTTCGGCTCTCAAATCCACCCATGAAAAAGGATTGTGACCGAACATAGACATAATTTATCTCTCCTATTATCTAAACTTTACAATGCAATAAAACCAATGACCGCTACTGACCCCAACATAAGTGCTTTGCCCCAATCGAAACCTTCTCCTTCAATAATTACACACTTCCCATTTTCATCTTCTTCGTAGCCACTTTTACAATCACCACAAGTGGTATCATCATTGAGGACTCGATTGGAAACGGCACAATAATTCGGGTCATCGCTGATGGGGACGCAAGGTGCTGTGCAACCCCAAACTCTATCCTTGCCTTCGTGATAACCTGCTTTACAACCCGTATCGCCTTCGGGTTCTTCATATCCGGGAAGACACTCGCCACAACTAATTGTCCAAGTCCCAAGATTGTTTTTAGTTTCTTCCCAAGAACGATTGAGATTGTTTTCGCAATCTTCTTTTGGGGTGGGTGCGACAGGGGGTTGGGCGACTTCATCTTTGTAATAGATACCATCGGGTATGGCATCAATAGCCGATTGTTTGGAACCGAACCTCGAATGAACTTGGTAATTAGGAAGATAGTAAGGGCTTGCATCTTCATTGTAAAGACGGTAAGCACCTTCTCTCCCATCAACTCCTTTTGATACATACAGAAATGGCCCTGTGTAATCAGCAGGGGCTTCCGTTCCCGCATTGAAAATCTTTACGGGTGTCCAAACGAAAGAATTATGCCCGAACATGATTGTTATTATCCTTCCTTGCTATCTAAAATCACTTACCGTTCTAACTGCCTTGTTTCGGAACTCGGATTCGAGAGAATCACTCATTTCTTGCTCGATTTTCTTCATTTTCGCCATTTGGAGGGTTATATTCGTCTTTTCGTTCCTGAACCCCGGTCACTGTGTTCTTTTTCAATCGGTTGTGGCTTGCATCTTCGTGTTCCATAATTTCACATTCCATCAATTCTTCTGTGGCAGAAGTCATATTCTGATGATTGACTCTTTCGCAATCCATGATAATTCCGCTACGCTCTAAGTCGCCTAAGCCCCCACTTAATGAACCCACAAGAAGAATCAATGCGATGAGATATGCTCGCATGGACTCAATATGAGTTATTTCACTATCTAAGAGTAAGGGTCATGTGGGATTTGAACCCACGACCAACGGATTAAAAGCCCGTTGCGCTACCTAACTGCGCCAATGACCCAAACTGTAAGAGGGTGCATCCCTTTATGAAGTTTGTGCTATGGCTACTTTGTTGGGTTGGCCTTCTTTTACGAAAGCCATTCTTTCTGCATAAGACATGGTATTCCAATGGTGAACGAATTGAGATACTCTCATACCTCGCAATCCTTCGGGGCGAAATCGGTATTCAAAGCCGTTAGAAGACCCACTTCTTACTCTTGCTTCGACAATCCCTGCCTCTCGCCATCGTTTCATCAGCAATCCAATGCTACTGCGACCACAGGATGAACCTTGAACACTACACATTTCAGCAATTGCACT
>CESB01079328.1_pt1 | contig 12924 bp, 13 predicted proteins | sample 531071 | NCBI WGS metagenome assembly CESB01 (sample SAMEA2621259, study PRJEB7988) | marine metagenome | biome: marine biome (ENVO:00000447); feature: surface water layer (ENVO:00002042); material: "saline water (ENVO:00002010), including plankton (ENVO:xxxxxxxx)" | depth 5 m | reverse complement strand
TGTTATGAGAAATAACACTATCAGCACCCAGAACTAAAATATCAGGATAATTTCTACTTACCTTGGTTGATTTAAGTTCTGCTAAATTTTTCGATATGATTGAGGGAGAGGCTTTTTCTGCCAATAGAGATTTTTTTACTTCGTCTTCATCAACATTTGAAACAATAACTTCATTATTAATTTTATATTTGTCTAAAATTTTTTTTCTTACACCACTTTTGGAAGCTAAGATAATTTTCATTTGTTTTTTTGGATTTCTAAAATTTTTAATATAGATGCTGCTGTTTCTTCAACAGATTTCCTTGTTACATCAATAGTTGGCCAATTGTGTTTTTTAAAAAGTTTTTTGGATTGTTCTACCTCCTCTTTTATAAATTTTAGGTCAGTATATTCTTTTAAATTTTTTTCTTTCATTATTGCAACTCTATTTCTTCTAATGTCAGCCAGCCTTTCTGGATCAGCAACTAAACCGATAACACAAGTTTTGTTTGTTTTTGACTGTAAGCTTTCTGGAATTTTTTGATCTAGGACTAAAGGTATATTAATTGTTTTTAGTCCCCTGTTGGCTAAATAGATAGAAGTTGGGGTTTTACTAGTTCTGCTTACACCAAGCAAGACAACATCTGCATTAGAAACATCATTTAATTTCTTTCCGTCATCATGAGACATTGTAAATTGAATTGCCTCAATTCTCTTATAGTACTCGTCATCTAAAACATGTTGAGCGCTTGGTTTGTGTATGGCTTTCTGATTAAGCAGCTTTGAAAAAGTTAATATTAAATTTCCAAGAATCCCGAAGCATGGAACGTTATTTTTTTGACTTATATTAGATATATATTTTGCAAGTTTCGTTTCCACGATTGTATATAAAATTATTGGATTTTGAGTTTCGAAACAATTCTTGATAATTTTATCAATTTGTTGTTCCGTTCTTACAAACGCATATTCTTTTTTTTCATATGCAAAATTAGCAAATTGAGATTTCAAGGACAGAAAAATTCTGTCCAGGGTCTCCCCGGTTGAGTCAGACACAAGATATACATTGTATTTTTCGTTCATATTTTTGTTAATAATTTCTTAACAAGTTAAGTTTTTACATTATTTGAATTTTAATTGAAAAAAAACTAACAATAATTAACATTATTTTAACATTTTATTAAATGTTGATATTATAGTTCTATAGTTGTTAGTAATTAAGGCAAATAATCAAATATGTCTTTAAATGTAAAGAAATTATCAAAATCAAAATGAATAAAAAATGTATAAATAGTTATATTAATAATTAACAAGATCTATTACTAATCACTTTTATATAAAACTTAATTATATGAGTAATCTTAAAGAAATATTAATAAATAAAAACAAGGCTTGTATCTCGATATGGTTTATGAGACAAGCGGGAAGATATTTACCTGAATTTAGAAAAATTAGAGAAAAAAATACTAATTTCATTAGTCTTTGTTTAAATAGTAAATTAAGTTCAGAAATCACTCTACAGCCAATAGAAAGATATGACCTAGACTCTGCAATAATATTTTCGGACATTTTAATTATACCACACGCGATTGGACAAAAAGTCCATTTTAAAAAAAACTTCGGTCCCACCCTAGATAAATTTGATCTAGAGAAATTTCAAAAGGAAAGCCTTAATAACTATATTGATAATTTACAGCCCATTTATAAAGCAATAAGTTTAACAAGAGAAAAATTACACAAAGACAAATCTTTAATCGGATTTGCAGGAGCCCCGTGGACACTACTAGTTTATATGCTTAATCTAAAAAATAACGCAGATGTTATGGACTTTAAGAAAATAAATCTTAGTGAAAAAAATTTAAAATTAATATTTAAAAAATTGAACAAACTAATTTGCCTTCATATAGAAAACCAGTTTAAAGCAGGTGCAGATGTGATACAAATTTTTGATAGTTGGGCAGGGAAAATACCATTAAATAAATTAGACTCTTATTGTTTCGAGCCTCATAAAGAAATTTCTGATTTTTGCAAACTTAAGAAAATACCTTTAATTTGTTTTCCTAAGGGCATTGGAAAAAGATATTATGAATTTAATAAAATAGTCAAACCTAATGGCTTGAATATAGATTATGAGATCGATCCAGTTTGGGCGGCAAAAAATCTCAAAAACGTCACAATACAAGGCGGGATGGACCCAAAATATCTACTTAGTCCGGATTATGAATTAGTCACTGAAGCAAAAAAGTATCTAGACGCTTTCAAAGATGTTCCTTATATTTTTAATTTAGGACACGGTTTAAAACCAGAGACAAAACCAGAAAAACTTAAAAAATTAATAAATTTTGTTAGAGATTACAAATGAAAACAGAACAACATCCAGAAGTAAAATATGGAAAAACTGGAGTTCTTATAATTAACTTAGGAACTCCAGACTCGACAAATTGGTGGGATATAAGAAAATATCTTAAAGAATTCTTATCAGATAGAAGAGTGATAGAGGTAAACCCAATAATCTGGCAAATAATATTAAATTTATTTATTCTTACCTTTAGACCTAGCAAAACAGCACACGCATACAAACAAATTTGGTTAAAAGAAACAAACGAGTCTCCTTTGCTCTTTTATACCCGTTCTCAGGCAAATAGATTAAAAGAAAAGTTACAAAACGACACAATCAAAGTTGATTTTGCAATGAGATACGGAAATCCAAGCATAAAAAGCAAACTGAATTTACTTCAAAGCGAAGGGTGCGAAAATTTAATTATTTTACCTCTCTATCCACAATACGCAGCCGCTACAACCGCCACTGTTTGTGATGAAGTTTACAGATCATTAATGAAAATGAGGTGGCAACCAAGCTTACAAATCATACCTCATTATGAAAGCGAACCTCTTTACATTGAGGCATTAGTAAAAAGTATTAATAAAAAATTAAAATCTATTACTTGGAAACCAGACTTAATAATAACTTCCTATCATGGAATACCACAATCTTATTTTGATAAAGGTGACCCATATCAGTGTTACTGCCAAAAAACATCAAGACTAATTAAGGAAAATTTTTCAGAAATTGAAATAAAGACAACATTTCAATCACGATTTGGTCCTCAAGCATGGCTTCAACCATACACAGATAAAACTCTGGAAAATTTACCTAGCCAAGGTATTAAAAATGTCTTGGTTATGTGCCCGGGGTTTTCTTCAGATTGTGTCGAAACTTTAGAGGAGATAAATATACAAGGAAAAGAGAGCTTCCTTGAAAATGGTGGAAAAAACTTTGATCTAATTCCTTGTTTAAATGATAACTCTGATCACATCAAACTTTTTGAAACATTAATCACTAAATATATCATTAAATAATCATATGAATTATTATCTATTATTTAAATCATTACATATTATTGCTGTCATTTCCTGGATGGCAGGGCTTTTATATTTGCCAAGAATATTTGTTTATCATTCCGAGGCACACCATGAGTCTCAGAAAGAAGTTTTTAAAATTATGGAAAAAAAACTCTATAATTATATTATGATGCCCGCGATGCTAGTATCGTGGCTTTTTGGAGTTTTGCTTATACATTCATTGGGTTTTTCAGTTTTTTCTGAATTGTGGATGCAAATTAAAATCGTAGCAGTATTATTATTAACTCACTACCATTTTTACTTAGGAAAACATCTAAGATTATTTGCTGGAGATGAAAATCAAAAATCTTCGAAATTCTTTAGAATTATAAATGAAATTCCTACAATATTATTGATAGTTATTGTATTTGTTGTTGTTTTTAAACCTTTATAAAAGGGGTTGAAATATTTAAAAAAACGCATATATTTACAATACTTACCTACTAATCATAAAATCTCATGAACTTACAAGAATTAAAGCAAAAAAATCCTGCAGAGCTAATTAATGAAGCCGAAAAGCTCGGAATTGAAAACCCAAGCACGTTAAGAAAACAAGAAATATTATTTGCGATATTAAAAAAACTTGCTGAAAAAAACGAGCAAATAACTGCTACCGGAGTGTTAGAAGTGCTTCAGGACGGCTTTGGGTTTCTAAGAGCCATAGAGTCAAACTATCTCCCTGGTCCAGATGATATATATGTTAGCCCAAGTCAGATAAGAAGATTTGGTTTAAGAACAGGAGATTCAGTTGAAGGAGAAATTAGAGGCCCCAAGGATGCCGAGCGGTACTTTGCTTTACTTAAGGTAAATAAGATTAATTTTGATAATCCCGAAAAAGGAAAAAATAAAATTGCTTTTGATAATTTAACGCCGTTGTACCCTAATGAGAGAATTAAATTAGAGGTCGAAAGTGTTAAGGCAGAAAAAAAACCAGATAATACTGCAAGATTAATTGATTTAGTAAGTCCAATAGGCAAAGGTCAAAGATCGTTAATTGTTTCACCTCCTAGAGCAGGTAAAACAATAATACTTCAAAATATTGCTCAATCTATTACAGCTAACCACCCAGAATGTTATTTAATGGTTTTACTCATAGATGAAAGACCAGAGGAAGTAACGGACATGCAAAGATCAGTTAAAGGAGAAGTAGTAGCGTCAACTTTTGATGAACCTGCTTCAAGACACGTTGCAGTAGCCGAAATGGTAATTGAAAAGGCAAAAAGATTAGTTGAGCACAAGAAAGATGTAGTGATATTACTAGACTCGATAACAAGACTAGGAAGAGCTTATAACGCAGTAATACCAAGTTCAGGGAAAGTTTTGACAGGGGGTGTAGACGCTAACGCATTACAGAGACCAAAAAGGTTTTTTGGAGCTGCTAGAAATGTAGAAGAGGGAGGGTCCCTAACAATTATATCCACAGCGTTGATTGATACAGGAAGTAGAATGGATGAAGTAATTTTTGAAGAATTTAAAGGCACAGGTAACTCAGAACTAATATTAGATAGAAAAGTTGCAGATAAAAGAATTTATCCTGCCCTGGATATTACTAGGTCAGGTACTAGAAGAGAAGAATTGCTTTTTGCAAAAGATGATTTATCAAAAATGAATGTTTTAAGAAGAATTATAAGTCCGATGGGAACAATGGATGGTATAGAATTTTTAATTTCAAAATTAAAGAATACAAAAAACAACTCAGATTTCTTTGACTCGATGAATAAGTCGGCAAATTAAAAATTTATTGTATTGTTTGATTACTAAATTCGACTCCATGTAAATAAAAGCTCAATATACTTTCAAGAACTATCATTTTTTCATTTAGTGAAACCGACTCTAAAAGTTTTTGTTTTTCCTCATTTGTTATTGGAGCAATCATTGCTAAGGTATTAATTTTTTGAGGGCCATCTAGTTTTCCAAATTCTTTCCAATTTAATAAAAGGCCATTTTTTTCAAAAAATATTTTTGCTTTATCAATTAATGGCTCAACGTTTACTTTTTCATTCAATGGCTCAAGGTCCAAAGAAAACTTTTCGTAATCAACTTTAAATTCTCGGTATAACTTTGTATTTCGAGTTTCTTCTAAAACTTCAAACCTTGTTAGTCCAGTTAAATTTATCAAAATTCTACCATCATTACTTTTTTGAAAATCACTTATTTTTCCCAAACATCCAACTTTGTAAACTTCTTTATCCCTTATTTTAGATTGTATCATTCCCATCAGTTTGTCTTTTCGTACAGCATCATTTACTAAATCCAAATATCTTTGTTCAAAAATATTTAAAGGTAGATATGTTTTTGGAAAGTATATGACGCCTGGTAGTGGAAATACTGGAATTAGTTTCGGAAATTTTGAATTCATTAATTAATACTACCAAAAATACCTGTCATTCTGTATAAATAAAATCTTCGAATTTTTCTCTATTTTTGCAAATATAGTCAGGAAATGTCTCGTCGATATTTACTACCTCAAATTTATGATTTCGATCAAACAAATCTTCTTTTTGATTTATCTTTCTGTTTATAATATCTAAATCTTTAAATTTTTCATTATTCCATTGTTGTTCCGCATATGAGTCAAGTTTTTTGTATATTCCTTCGGCATTTTTTACTGAGCTGAAGTGCCAACCCCCATTATAAATAAATTTATCAAATTTTGGTTTAAAAAATTTATAAAAAGGTCTGTTTTTAGCTTTGATATCTCTTAGCCATTGAGGAGATATTAAATGTTGTTTTCTGCACATACGAGTTCCAAACCAATTTGGCTCTGACTTATTATGTAAATTTAATTTTAGTGAAAAATTTTTTTGAACAAAACAAGCATACTTGTCATTTTTACCAAATTCTCCTATTTTAATTGGATTAGGTATCTCATCTAAATCAGAAATCATAATTAAATCGTTATCTTCAAATTCTTGAATACCACGTGCTAAAGAATTTCTTTGAAATTGATCTCTAAAGTGTGCAGGGTGCCAATTTTTTTTAAATTTTTTAACTATTTTTGGCAAATCATCAACTACAATGTAATCAATTTTATTTTTATACCTTTTAAAATTTTCATATTTAAAATTAAGTTTTTTTTTGTTTCCAGCGTGATCTAAGGTTGCTTCACAAATTACAAATCTATCAACATAATTATAAAGAGTGTTTAGTCTTATTTCTAAAACTAAGTCTTCATCAAAATATGAAAAACAGTCAATTACTTTCATTTTTTTCAAAAAAATAGCTTACGTTACACGTTTTTATAAACTTATAATTTTTTTTTTCCATAAAGTTAAAAATTTCATTTTTATCTTCACTTTTTTCTAAAATTTCAATACAAATCAATCTTGGTTTATATTTTTCAAAATTGATAGATTTTAAAACTTTATAATCTTGTCCTTCCAAATCAATATTTAAAAAATCAAATTTATCAGTTACAATATCATCAAAGATTTCAGTCTCCATTTCTCTTTTTATTTCTAATCCTTTTTTGTGTGTCATGGAGTTAACTGCACTAAAATTGTGTTCAAAATACACTGTTTTTTTTAGACCTCTTACATCACTTAGTAATGCGCATCTATTAATGTCGTTTTTTCTAGCTATATTGAACATATCAATTGAAGTTTGATTAAGATCTATATTTATTCCTCTCCAGCCTTTTTTGTAAAGCAAATAAGTATTATTGTATCTCATGGGATGAAACGCTCCTAAATCTACAAAAGTTCCTTTACGATTATTTTTAAAAAATTCTATTAAAAAAAGATCTTCATCAAATTGAGAGTAATTATTCCTACTATAAAACAGTTTATAACGAAATAATAATTGATAATATAAATATAGTTTGTAGAAATATGTTCCTTGACTAAGCTTTTCTTTGATCATTCCTTTTAGATTTTATTTATTTTTTATAATGCTTGTTTTTAAAAAATTGTCTAGTTATAATAATTACAATGCGGGCATAGCTCAGTGGTAGAGCGTCTCGTTGCCAACGAGAAGGTCGAGGGTTCAAGTCCCTTTGCCCGCTCCATTTGAAATTAAACTACTTAAAGTTTAAATTTTCTTTTTTGATTTTAGGTAAATTTTACCTATAATTTTCTTAAATTCTAAATTACCGTCTACGTCCTCTGTACCAGGTCTTTTTCTAAAAATGGTAGAATGTAAACCTAATTTTCTCTCAGAAGCCGGCCTACCATTAGAGTAATAATAAAGAGCCAACGATTTTCTTGAATTATTTTCCTCTACACTCACTTTTTCAGGATTGCCATGATAAGAATAATCTGTGGTGCTGAAAATAACCATTCTATTAAAAATTGGGAGTATTTTTTTTTCACAATTTTTCATTTCTTTATCCCATAACTCGAGATGGCCACCATTATTGTCTTTCCAATTATGATTAAGGTAAATCAAAATATTCAGTCTTCTGTCTAATTTCATTTTTGGATGTTGGTTAAAGTCCGCATGAACATTTAAATGTCCTCCATTTTTCAGCTCATGAAGGCCACCACCAATAAGATATGGATCAGTTATTAAAGTTTCTTGAATACCAGTCAAAATTTTTAAGAATTTTACAAACGGCGCTGAATTTAGATAGTTTATGAAATTATTTGTAGTGGTAGAAAGTTTTTCAGCGTCATTAAGACTTAATTTTTTTTCAGCTTTATTATTGTACTCATTGCCTATTTTATTAATATTTTTGGGGAAATCTTCAAGAATTTTATTTAATAAATCTGCTTCGAAAAAATTGTCGAACATAATACTAGGAAAAGGTTTTGCAGAGATATAATTATTAGAGTTTTCAGAAGCAATTTTTTTAAGATTTTCAAAATTTTTATGTATAAACATGTGCGACATTAGTTTACATTAATTTCTCAAAAATAAAATATCTTTATTAATTTAGGTAATAGCGACGATATTTCCTATTTTTAAAAAAGTTAGACTATAATAGTCTTAAAGTATGAAAAAGTTAATTATAATAATGTTTTTAGTTCCAAATATTTGTTTTTCTGCTGGAATGAAAATGATTGGTGAAAAGGGCGATATTAAAGATGTGACAAAAGTTGTTACAGTAAAAATGTTTGATAACTATTATGAGCCAAACGAAATTGTTGTTAAAAAAGGTGAAACAGTAAAATTTGTAGTTAAAAATATGGGTGAACTTGTTCACGAATTAAACATTGCTACCAAAGAAATGCACATAAAGCACCAGCCCGAAATGGCTAAAATGGTAGAACATGAAATTCTTTTAGCGGATAAAATAGATAAAAATAAAATGAAAGAAATGTCAAAAATGGATCACTCTATGGCGCACAAACATGCAAATAGTGTTTTGCTTGAACCAAATGATACTGGAGAAATAATTTGGAAGTTTAGCACTTCAACACAGTTAGAGATTGCTTGTAATGTACCTGGCCATTACGAAGCTGGAATGATAGCTAGAATAATTAAAGATTAATCATGGAAGATTTAGCTAACAAAAAATGTATCCCATGCGAAGGCGGTATTCCCCCCTTTGATATGGAAGAAATACATAAATATTTAAAGAAAGTGAATGGATGGAATGTCTTAAAAGATAAGGACAAGAATTTTTTTATAGAAAAAGAGTTTAAATTTAAAGACTACAATTCAAGTGAAAAATTCGTTTTTGAGATAGGAAAAATTGCTGAAAACGAGGGGCATCATCCAGACATCAGTTTTGGCTGGGGATACGCTAAAATAAAGATTTCAACTCATGCGATTAAAGGTTTAGCCGAAAGTGATTTTATTTTAGCAGCAAAAATAGATCAAATCTAATCAGTGATTGAAATGTCTAACACCAGTAAAAATCATTTTAATTTTAGCCTTATTCGCTGCATCTATAACTTCCTGATCTCTAATTGATCCACCAGGCTGTACAATAATTTTTACACCAGATTTAATTAAAGTCTTAATTCCGTCTGGGAAAGGGAAGAAAGCATCAGATGCTGCTACGGAATTTAATAATTTTTGAGGTTGAAATTGTCTAGCTTTTTGAGAGGCTATTTTACAACTGTCTAGCCTATTTTGTTGACCAGCTCCAATACCGATTGTAGCTTTATTTTTTACAATTACTATAGCATTAGATTTTACAAATTTACAAACTCTAAAAGCAAACTCTGCTTCATTGATTTCAAATTTAGTTGGTTTTATTTTGGTTACAAACTTGATCTTTTTTTTGTCAAAGATCAACTCATCCTTTTCTTGGAGAAGGAACGAGTTGCCAAATATTTTAACCCCTGGACTATTTCTTATGTCAAAATTTGAAATATCAATTAATCTCATATTTTTCTTTTTTTTTAAAAGCTTCACAGCTTTTTGGTCAAAACCTCGAGCCAAAATAACTTCAAAAAAAGTTTTATTAATTTCCGTAGCTAAATGAATATTTATTTTAAAGTTACATGCCACTATTCCACCAAACGCACTAATAGGGTCACTTAATTTTGAGTCTTTAAATGATTGTAATGGCGATCTATTTGAGGCTACTCCACAGGGATTCGCGTGTTTTATAATTACAGTAGTTGGAATTTTTCTTATCGATAACAATAACTCTAATCCTGCATAAATATCATTGTAGTTATTATAGCTTAATTCTTTCCCATTAATTTTATTCAAACCTAAACTTAAATTTTGTTGATCCATGGAATATATAGAACTTTTTTGATGAGGATTTTCTCCATATCTAAGCTCATTAATTTTATTACCGAAAAAAATTTTTTTTTCAGGAAATTGGATATTTGACTTTTTGTTTAACCAATCAACAATTGTAGCATCATAGCTAGACGTAAGACCGAAAGCTTTATTGGCCATTTTCTCTCTAAAATTTAAGGTTGTTTTCCCTTTATTTTTTTTTAATTCATAAATTAAATTAAAGTAATCTCTACAATCTGAGATAATAGCAACATCCTTAAAATTTTTAGCTGCAGCTCTAACTAAAGTTGGTCCTCCTATGTCGATATTTTCAATAATTTTTTTTGGACTATTTGTTTTTCCTAAGGTTTCGAGAAAAGGATAAAAATTTACTATTACTAGATCAATTGACTCATAATTTTTCTTGTTCATTTCTTTTTTGTGTTTGTTTTTTTGTCTATTAAATAATATCCCAGAGTGGATTTTAGGATGTAAGGTTTTAACTCTTCCATCTAACATTTCGTCAAAATTAGTAAACTCTGAAACTTCTCTGACTTTGAAACCCTTTTTTTTAATATATCTGTAAGTACCACCAGAGCTGATTATGTTAATTTTATATTTATTTAATATCTTTAAGACTGGAGTTAAATTTTCTTTTTCAGAAACTGAAATTATAGCATTTTTTATTTTCCTAAGCATAATTAAATATTTTTTTTGATTTCCCAATGGAAAATTTTATCTTTATTAACTAAATTACCAGAAACGGTAATACAAGTATTATCTAAAATCTTGTTACCACCAAGAAAGATGCTTTTTTCTAATATTATTGACTCATCTTTTACAGTAAACAATAAAGACTTATTTTTAGAAATTTGAATTAAGACACTATTCCCACTCATTGTTTTTACTGCAGTTAGCCCAGGATAAAGATGAAATCTTAAGTTATAACTAATAGGTTTGCCGTCTTTTCTTTTTTGGATCTCATCCGTGCCTGTTAATTTGTTTTCTAATTTGTCAAATGAAAGCTCCCTTTTATGTATGCAACCATATTCCTTTTCATATCCATTATGAGAAGCTATAAAATTAATTTTCCTATTGCTTTCTATGTGTTCGTAATTATTGATTTTAAAAGTATCTTTAATAGAATTTCCAAATATTTTATTTATTAATTTGTTCCTTTCAAATTTTGTAACCGAGGTGTCATTTAAAGTTAGAGTAGATTGTGCCGATGTTAGTCGACTAAGAAGTTCAGCTTTAGACGATATATTTGAACCAAAACCACAATTAGTAATTATCTTTGAACCTTCAAGATAATATTCAAAGGATAGTGGACCTGATTGATAACTTTGAGAAAAATTTTTTTTAGGAGGTTCTCCAGCCTCAAAAAAAAGTGCAATTTTATTATTAATGAAAAAATGAATACCACCAATTAAGTTTTTTTTATTTTTTAAAGCATTTTTCTTCTCTGCTAAAAATTTATTAAATTCCTCTAGGTCAATTTCAATTCCACCATTAAATAGAGGAGTTTGATTATTGGGCGCCATGATTTTTTTTAAGTTCATAAAATTATCATCTAAAGTTGAGTCCAAAAACTCTGGTACATATTCGTGGGCATCTTCAATACACCTCCTTGAAAGCATTAAATATTTTGAGAAGAAAATTAAATCAGTCGGATTTCTTGTAAATGGAAAACCGTCTTTATCAAAAAAAGTCTTTACAAGCTTTTCCAGCTCTTTAATTCCAATATCAAAATTGTTTCTGTATTCTTTAAAAACGAGTCCAGTTAGTATTAACGCGGTAAATATTTCTAGTTTTTTCGTATAACTTTTTTCAAATTTGATGTTTTTCTTTAAATGATTAGCTTGAGAAATAATACTATTTAAAAAATTTCTTTTAAAGTAAAAGGAGCCATTTTTAAGAATTATCTCAGCATTCAAAATCCAACTTATAATTCTTCTACTTAATACTGAATTTTCCCAAAGATTTTTTTTATATATTGAATATCTAATAATCCAACTATCAATTATATTTTGTAAAGATTTCCCGTCATTCTTTCTGTCAATTAAATTAAGCCACAAAAAACTATGTAATTCTTTTTCCTCCCAATTATTATCTTTTTTAATCCAAAAAACATTTGGATCTAATTTACTTATTTTGAAAGAATGTTTTTTGTAATTAGTTATCGACGATAATAAAAATGGATTCGGATGGAAATAAAATTGCTTTGGTGTTTTTGACTTGAGAGAATTATTGTAAATATTTGTTGAAAAGTAAATTTTTTTTAAAAATTTGATAATACTTATGTAAAGAGCTAAAAAGTAAAAATAAATACTTTTTAAATTAAACATTTACTTACTTGTTTTAAGAATACCAATATTCTTTTTTAAATCACCGTTGTTTTCTTTAAAAATAGTTGAGCCCGAAACTAGAATGTTTGCTCCAGCTTTTTTGGCATCGACGCAATTTTCAAAATTAATTCCACCATCTATTTCAATTTCGGTTTTCAAATTTTTCTTTTCAATTATTTCCCATAGTTTCTTTGTTTTTTCTAATACTTCAGGCATAAATTTTTGACCTGCAAAACCTGGCTCGACGCTCATAATTAAAACAAGGTCAATTTTTTCTAAATGTTTCTCAATTAAATCAATTGAAGATTTTGGCTTTAAAGAAATACCAACTTTTTTTCCCTCTTTCTTAATTAAATTTATTGTATTTGAAACATCTGGAGTAGCCTCTGGATGGAAAGTGATAATGTCAGCCCCAGCATTTACAAAATCTTTAATAAAATTATCGACTGGTGCGATCATTAAATGGACGTCAAAAACTCTCTTTGTTAGTGGCCTTATTTTTTTTATAACATCGGGACCTATTGTTAAATTCGGAACAAAATGTCCATCCATTACATCGATATGAATATAATCCGCT
>CESB01055402.1_pt1 | contig 12925 bp, 6 predicted proteins | sample 531071 | NCBI WGS metagenome assembly CESB01 (sample SAMEA2621259, study PRJEB7988) | marine metagenome | biome: marine biome (ENVO:00000447); feature: surface water layer (ENVO:00002042); material: "saline water (ENVO:00002010), including plankton (ENVO:xxxxxxxx)" | depth 5 m | reverse complement strand
CAAAGACTGACAGAAAATGATCAGAATCTTAAAACGCTTGATTAAGCGACTTTTGGCCTCTATTCAAGGTATTCTTCCAAAGAGATATCTGTCGAAACTAATTCAAAAAGTTGCTGAAAGTGAAGCGCGAATAATAAAAAACACTCTTATAAAGCTAGCAATCGCAATTTTTAAAATTAACATAAATGAGGCAATAAGTTCGAATATTTCTAGTTATAAAAGCTTCAATCACTTCTTCACCAGAAAATTAAAAGATGGAGTTCGGCCCATCGACGAACGTGAAAATAGTGTTTGCTCTCCTGCGGATGGCACTATTACGCAATTTGGAGTAATAAAGTCAACTGAAATTATCCAAGCTAAGAATAGTAGTTACAGCCTAATAAAACTCGTACAGGATACCGCTATGACTAATCGGTACATCAATGGTAATTTCTTTACTATTTATCTGTCGCCTAAAGACTACCACAGAGTCCACATTCCATTTAAGGCAAAAATCATAGCTCATCATTTTATCCCAGGACAACTTTATTCAGTAAATAAAAACAGTATTGAGCATATACCTGAAATTTACTCGAGAAATGAGAGATTGATCTGTGAGTTTTTTTCAAAAGATTTAGGTTACTTCTCGATTATTTTTGTGGGTGCTTTTCTGGTTTCGGGCATTGAAACAGTATGGCAATGCACTCATGATTTTAAAAAAAATAAACAAAAACGAATTGATTTATCAGAAAGCCAAATGGAATTTCAAAAAGGGGAAGAAATTGGAAAGTTTAAATATGGCTCCACCATAATTTTGCTATTTCAAAATGGAAAAACTGCTCCATTAGAGAAATTTAACTTATCTGATAGCAGCGTTCAGGTTGGCAAAAGAATAACCACCTCTCTCAACTAAATTGATAAGAAAAATCATGTACAGCCATTATCATTTCATTAACATTATCAGGCTTTACATCAGGTGTAATACCGTGACCAAGATTAAAAATATGTCCAGGGTGGGGACCAAAACTCTCTATTATCTTTGACACTTCATTTCGAATCATTGACTTATCAGATAAAAGAACACTCGGATCTAAATTACCCTGTATCGACACAAGATTTCCGACTTTTTGTCGGGCACTTCTTATATCTGTAGTCCAGTCAATACCTATGCAGTCACAATTCGTTTTGGCTATATCTGAGATCCATTGCCCGCCTCCCTTGGTGTATAAAATAATTGGTATATTGTCACCGTGCACGATTTTTAGACCTTTGATAATTTGGTTCATGTAGTTCAACGAAAAGTCAAAATAACTATCATGACTCAACAATCCGCCCCAAGAGTCGAATATTTGAACCACTTGCACACCATGCTCAATCTGTGCATTAAGGTAATCAATAACACAGGAAGTAAGTTTCTCAAGGAGTAGATGCAGCAACATTGGATCTTGGTAGCGCATCGCCTTCACTTTCGAAAAATTTTTACTGCCCTGTCCCTCAATCATGTAAGCAGCAAGAGTCCATGGACTTCCTGAAAAACCGATTAATGGCAACCGGTTATTAAGCTCATACTTAATTAAGGAAACCGCATCGAGCACATAAGAAAGGTCGTTATGGATACTTATTTTGGGTAAATTTTCAACATCGGAAAGATTTTGAATGGTCTTCCTAAATTTTGGACCCTCTCCTGCTTCAAAATACAAACCGAGACCCAAAGCATCTGGAATCGTAAGGATGTCAGAGAATAATATTGCTGCATCTAAATCAAAGCGCTCAAGCGGCTGAAGTGCTACCTCACAGCATAATTGTTTGTTTTTACATAAAGCCAGAAAATCGCCAGCTTTTTCCCTTGTAACTCTGTATTCAGGCAAATACCTACCTGCTTGGCGCATGATCCATATTGGAGTTCTATCAACACTTTTTCGCCGCAGAGCTCTCAGAAATCTATCGTTTTTAATCTCAGTCATTTCTTTTGATAGCACGATTGAAAAATTTCAATATACGTCTCTAAGGTAACGTTTTTCTCTCTTGAGGTTATTGACGTAAATATCTGCATTTTCAGGTGTCATTTTGCCCTCTTGTGCAATGATTTCACGTAACGCTGAGTCAACGTCTTTGGCCATTCTAGTTGCATCACCACAAACGTAAAAATGAGCTCCTCGCTCGAGCCACTCGAACATTTCCTTACTTTTCTCCCGCATTCTATCTTGAACATACACCTTTTCTTTTTGATCTCTGGAAAAAGCCAGATCGAGCTTAGTGAGAAGGCTAGAATCCATTTTATTTAGGAACTCTTCTTCATAGGAGAAGTCAAACTCTCTAGTTTGATCACCAAAAAACAACCAATTGTCTCCAGTGGCTTTACTCATTTCTCGTTCATCTAAAAATGCTCTGAATGGTGCAACGCCAGTCCCAGGACCAACCATAATCATTGGTGTTTTACTATCCTCAGGAATCCTAAATGATTTATTTGGAGTCACAAATATTTTTACAGATTTACTCTCTGGCACCCTATCAGATAAATAAGAAGAACAAACTCCCAAATGAGTTCTATCATTTTTATTCCATCTGACAGCAGATATTGTCATATGAATTGAATTAGGGTACTTCATTGGACTGGAAGAAATTGAGTAAGCCCTATGCTGCAAAGATTTCAAGTTAGACAAAACATCATTAATATCAAATGTATAATTGGGATCAATATTTAGCAGATCTAGTATGTCTTTCCCCCAAAGATATTCCGATAATACCTCTTTGTTTACACTCTGAAGAACTGACTTAAGCTCCTTGTGATCAATCTTATCTCCAATGTATGCTACTAAATTTTTGGACGGAGTAGATATTTCATAGTTTGAAGTTAATAGCGCCTCAATTGATTCGGACTTACCCTTTGGAACGAAGGAACTCTCCACACCAAGGCGGGTGATAATTGATTCTACTAACTCGGGAGAATTTATAGGCAAGATATTTATAACGTCGCCGGCTTCATACAAAATCCCACTATCGGATAGATCTACTTCAAAATGTCTTATCTCCTTACTCGAACCCACCTTCGATAGGAGTCTATTTGTTGATAAGACTGCGGTGAACGGATTTTTTCTATTCCAAACAGATTTTTCTGATTTTACTTCACGTTGAAAGCTTGTCTTTTTAGGGTTATCAGATAACTTAGGCATGATATTACTGATCCATGATGACGCGACTTCCTCATAATCAACATCACAATCTTGTCGTTTAATAATTCTTGTTGCGCCTAGCTGCTCCAGCCTCATATCAATCAACTTTCCAGCTTGGCAAAATTCATCGTAACCAGTATCACCAAGTGCTAATACACCGAACTTCATATTAGGGAGTTTGGGCATATCTGAGTTACTGAGATCTTTCCAAAAAAGTTCCGCATTGTCAGGCATTTCACCTTCACCGTAGGTTGCTATGGTAAAAATAACGTTATTCATGTTTGCAAAAGTACTTATTTCAATCTCATCTAAACCTTGCACTTTCGCTTCAATACCAAAGTTTCTGGCCGCATCTGCTGTCTCACATGCGAGCGATTCAGCGTTTCCTGTTTGTGTACCATACAAAACATTAAGTAATTTACTTGGGTCTTTTTCAGTTGAATCTGCAACATGGCCTGTTGACGTTTGCACGGCTTTAATACCAGCTAAAAAGCCTGATAACCAGGATTTTTGATCATCAGAAAATGGTGCATCTTTTGGAAAATTCGGTGCTTTCATTTTAACAATGCTCAATCATCCGGTGCTTAATAGTGTATCAGTGATAATACTTTTGGAAAAAAGCTCCTCAAAATCTGGAATTTCTCCGAGCTCAGCTTGATTCTTCCAATCTTGCCGCAAGATCCAGGAATATGTACCAATACTATCCATAGACAAGCAATTGCGAAGGTTCAAAGCCTGTTTGTAATCTCTCAATCTCTTATCAGCAATTAGCACCGCCAACTCCTCTGAACTATAGTCTAATATCGCTTTCTTAGCATATTTTAATAAGCCATTCATTAGACTATGATCTTCAGTCAAAATTAAATTCCTTGTGGTTTTATTTACCAACTCACTATCTTTCTTTTGCGATGGATATTTTTTTTGAGATATTTTTTGAGCGAAGTCGAGAACAAAGTAGCTATTCAATAATTGATGATTATCTCTGCGTGGAGAAGAGTCGGGAGCATGGCCATCTAGAACCAGAGTCCTCGATCGCCAGCATTTTTTCAATTTATTAATTTGGTACCCAACTAAAGATACAGACAGCTCATCGATGAGTTCTTTCTGAGTCTTTTCTGCCAGTATTTGCCTCGAATCTTGATATTGTAAGAGAGCCTTGGGAGTGAGTACTGCAAAGCAACTCTTTTGCTTGTCCCAATTAGAGATAATTTCATATGCCTTGGGGGAACCAGTTGCTTGAATGTGCCAGTGAAGCATTGTCTCGATCGCAATAGAATGAATCTCTGTGGTAAGAGAATCATCCTCCAAGTAAGCTAACTCAACCGATCCATGACTAACGCTTTGTTGGCACACTTTATCTGGATCATACTGATATACAAATCCTCCTGACATTCCATTCCCCATGCCTTTACTAAAGCTGCCGAGATTCATGATTGTCCCATTTGTCATGTATTCTGCACAAAACTCTCCGACACCCTCTACGACCGCAGACGCACCAGAGTTCCTAACGGCAAACCTATCTCCAGCCTCTCCTTGAAAAAACATCCTGCCACCCGTCGCCCCAAACATAGCGAAATTACCTACTAGAACATTTTTCTTGATAATCCCATGGGATTTTGGTGATTTTATTATAATCATTCCACCACATGCCGCTTTTCCAACACCATCATTGCAGGTGCCTTCATGCTCTAAAATCATTCCATCATTACACAGCAGACCGTAAGATTGCCCAGCAGCTCCGAATGTCTTTATCTTGATTGCATCGGAATGCAAAAACTTTCTTCCTCTTACATCAACATATGCTCCTGATATCAATTTTTCTTTATATTCATAATTAAGCATACGCTCAATATCAATCGCAACCTGCCCGCCCACACTTTTATTGCAATTAGTAAGAGCATCTGCATGCGATATCGTGATTTGAAACTTGTTCTCTTCAAAAATATTTTGCTTAATATTTCTTATAAACTTGTCATCTAAGTAATAGCTGCTTTGCAGATAAATTGGGTTATCTACTCGATGTTCTTTGACATTGGCCAACATCGCTCTAACATCAAGCTGACCAACAGACGCTGGATGATCCAATAAATGTAGCAAATCAGACTTGCCTCGCGCCTCACGAAGTGATTCAAGTCCGAGATCTGACAGGATCTCCCTAACTTCATGTGCCACATTCAAAAAATACTGTGCTAACGCCCTAGGGTCACCATCAAAGACCTCGGGATTTGTCGTCAACCCCGCAGGACACTTAACATTGCAATTTTTCGCCATAACGCATTTGAGCATCATCAATGCTGTTGTCCCAAATTCGAAGCTATCCGCCCCCAATAATGCCGATTTAACAACATCTGAACCAGTTTGGTGTGCCCCAGAGCATCTCAGGACAACTTTTTCTCTGAGTCCATTTATTAAAAGAGCTTGATGAACCTCAGCTATTCCAATCTCCGCCGCCCTTCCAGTATATTTAAGAGAGGTCACCGATGCAGCTCCAGTACCTCCAGTATTGCCAGCAACATTAATAACATCCGCGCCTGCCTTAGCGACGCCTACTGCTATAGTTCCAATACCATACGACGAGACAAGCTTCACTATAACTCGCACTCTTGCAGCCTTCGCGTCATGAATTAACTGCGCCAAATCTTCAATAGAATAAGTGTCATGGTGGGGTGGAGGAGAAATCAATTCTACTCCCGGAATACCACCTCGGGCAGCTGCGATTTCAACATTTACTTTCGCCGCTGGTAATTGACCACCCTCACCAGGTTTTGCTCCCTGACCTATCTTTATTTCAACTTCTTCAATCATCGGATCAGCAAGGTAACCCGCCCAGACGCCAAATCTACCAGATGCAAATTGCTTGATTTTTGATGCTCGAATTGTCCCGTATCGCGTAAAATGCTCTCCACCTTCCCCACAGTTCGACATACCGCCAACCATATTAATACCATGAGCCACAGCCTCGTGCGCCGATGCAACCAGTGCTCCATGACTCATTGCACCTGACGAGAGAGTTGGTGTTATTTCTGAAGCCGCCTGAACCTTGTCTACACAAATTTTTTCTGGCGCGCTCATCAGTCTGTCAAGATAACTCGCGGCATTCCCTGTAGCTTCAAATAAAATTGTATTATCCTGTATTCTCGACATCAGGATTTCAACGCCGAATCGATCAGCAAATGATATTCTCAAAGCGTTTAAACGCTGGTTATCTAAATCACTTTTATCTGGAAAGTTAAGCTTATAATTACCCTCTGCTATCTTTTTGCATGTAATCCCGCGAACTAAAAAATTGTTGTTTCCATAGCGATTAAATAACATCATCCTGTGACGAAATGCATCAGCTGAGTCTATTGAGCTGACATCAATTGGAAAAGCAAGGACATCGCGGAGGGCGGCTGGCCTTCTTGTTCGCTCTTCCATCATCATTTGAATGAATTTCCTGTAGCCTGGTGTAATCTTGAAGTTATCAATATTATCTTTGGATACATAATCAAAACTACTATTGGCATAACCCTCATCGGTTATGCCAAAAGCGCTCTCCATTCTATTTAGTGTCAATAAGCGAAACTGATCATTTAATTCATGATCGCTCTTTTTATCGATTCTTAAAGGCTCCTCTGTGAGATCAACAAAACCCCGAACAGCAGATACTCCGTACGAATGCCCAGCGCCCTCACTCCGCTCCTTAAACAGACCTAAAATCGGAATATCTTCAGCACCCTCGCATTCTGACGCTTTAAAATGCCAATCAGTCGCAGCCTGAGCCACCTGAGAAAAACCTACACCGCCACAAGGCGAGTGCATATTTGGAAAATAAATCGCAAGAACCTCATCGCTAGTGTCGAGGAAATTAGGTTCAAAGAATTCTCCACCACAATAACTTTCGACTGTGCATAAACCAACCTTTCCCATTGTTTTCATGAGCGCCTTTTCCGCCGCATAGGAAAATTTTTCAAATGCCTCGTCACTAGTTGAACTAAATTTTTCCTCAGCTCTCATCTGAATACTCATCGGGTAGACGGCAGATGCACCAAATCCGAGAACGCAAGCAATATGATGAGAGGATGAAATCTGCCCACTTTCTACGACGACTGATACTTTAAATCTTAATCCTGTCTCGATAAGTCTTTGATTTACAGCCGATACCATCAATATTAGAGGAATACACCCATTTTCTTTACTGACTTTCCTGTCACTAAGAATGACTATCCCTCCAATATCTCTTGAAAACCTTTCAACTTCATCGCATATATTGTCTATCGCACACCTAAGTTGATTTGCATTCGCATCGACATCATTGAAAACAGGATTAAATAAAATGGAAAAGACGGATACAGAGACATCTTTCTGATTTTTAATTAATGTACATTTCTCAGAGTTAAGAATCGGTGAATCAACGATTATTTGTTTGCTTGAGACATCAATATTTGCTGGCTTGGCTCCCAGGGCCACTCGCAAGGTCATTCCATCAGATTCTCGAATAGAATCTAAGGGCGGATTAGTTACCTGTGCAAACATTTGAGAGAAGTACTTCGCGAAACTTCCTTCGCTATCAGACAACGCATTAATAGCATTTCCGTAACCCATAGCAGACACCTTTTCAATACCAGTCTCTAACATAGGATCAATCATAAATTTGAAACTTTCTTGATTGTGAGAATATGCTACGTATCTTCCTGCTAACGTAAGATCTCCTGAATACTCCAAATCAATATTGTTATTTTTGTTTTCGAAATTAACCTCATTAAGATTTATTCTTGCCGAGTTTAAAAGTTCCGAATAATTTTTCTTTTTGGCTAGTCGAAGCAATGCATTAGTTGTGCGAACCACCTCTCCCCTAGTATGGTCATAATAAAGCATCCCGCCAGCTTCAATTCTACCCCTTGAAATCGTAGTTTCATTAATAAAATTTATTTGACCTGCCTCTGAGGTAACTGCGATGTGCGTGTCGGTCTCAATGGTTCTCAAAGGACGCAACCCAAGTCTGTCAAGCCGCGCACCAATGATGTTACCATCACCAAAGATGAGTGCGGCAGGCCCATCATTTTTTTCTTCATAGAGCGAGAAATACTCCAACATATCTCTCACATTATCATCCAATTTATTATCGTTTTCCCATGCAGGAGGCATCATTGATACAACAGCTGTCACAAGATCCATGTCATCTTCCATAATTCTGCTATGAAAGGTTTGATCCAAGCGACAACTATCAGACTGACCCTTAGGACGAATAATTTGATTTGATTTAGCCCTAGCAATCGCATTTTCAGATAGGCGGTTTTTTTTATCGGTATTAAGCTCGCCATTATGAGCAATCATTCTAAATGGCTGTGCCATCGATGGATGTGGATCAGTATTTGTAGAGAATCTTGTGTGAAAAAATAGCGTATTTATGCAATGATTTGGGTCACTGAGATCAGAAAAATATGGAATGATTTCGTGCGATGACAATCTTCCTTTCAATACTTGCATTTTTGAAGATAAAGACAATGGATATAAACCATCAAATTTTGATTGCTGGTAAGCTTGTTTCTCTATCTCTAGCAATGCGTTGTAAGCTACTTTTTCAATATCGTCACCTAAATTGGGCTGGGATCGTTCAAATATCCACTGAACAACAGGTAATTGATAATGAATTGCGGCGGTGCTCAAAACCGAATTGTTTACTGGGATATCTCTGATAGCCAATACTTTGCATTCATGTTTCAACAGAGTTTCAGTTATAAAATTTTTGGCATTTTGGTGATGAGAGGAATTGTTTGGCATGAAAAAATTGCCAACTCCGAATTTCCCTAACGAGAGAGCCTTACCTACAATTGATTCAAAAAAATCTAATGATAAATCTATGGAGATGCCGGCTCCATCTCCAACACCTTCCGAGGAAACACCTCCTCTGTGAGGAACTGAACAAAGCGCCTCATTTCCCATCCTTATTAATTGATGAGTTTGTTTACTATCTTTTCTAGTAATAAAACCAACACCACAACTGCTTTTTTCTAGAGAAGCATCATATAGACCGTAGTGATCTTTTCCGTTCATTTATTCACCAAATCAAAAAGAGCATATATCTGAGTGCAAAACGCCTGGAGTTTTGAAAAGCACTTCAAAACATTCAGTTATCTTACGGTAAAAACGATAATTTAGGGTTAATTATCATGACAGTATGTTATCGCAATTTCGGTAACTTATGCAAAAGTAAGCAAACACGAACATCGCCTATGCATTCTAGAAAATTTTATCAAATAGACTTTTTGTTTCATTTTCCTCAATAAAGGCACTACCTATCGATCTCAATAAGATCAGACGAATATTTCCATCGATAACCTTTTTGTCTCTTAGAGCATAACTTAAAAAGTCTTTTGGAAGCATTTCATCGGGCACAGTAACAGGTAAATCAAAATACCGAAAAAGATCTTCTAGGCCATTAATTTCCTCATCGGAAATATTTCCAACAACCTTTGAAGCCCTCATGGCGAGAATCATTCCAATCGAAATTGCCTCTCCATGAAGGAGACCACAATAATTTTGGAAAGCCTCAATTGCATGACCAAAAGTATGCCCAAAATTCAGTATAGCTCGGATATTTGTCTCTTTCTCATCCTCAGACACAACCTTCGCTTTAATTTTGCAAGACATTTTAATAGCCTCACTGATAACAAGTGATTGCCGTTCCTTAATCGCCAGGCGATTTTTTAAAATCCAATTATAAAATTCTAAATTCTCAATCAGCCCATATTTTATGATTTCTGCCACCCCTGCAGAAAATTGCCTTTGCGGCAGCGTCTCAAGAAAATCTAAATCTATAACCACTACTCGAGGTTGATGAAAAGCGCCAATCATGTTTTTACCAAGCGCATGATTAATTCCCGTTTTACCTCCAACTGAAGAGTCAACTTGTGCCAAAAGAGTTGTTGGTATCTGAATAAAATTAATACCACGTTGATAAGATGCTGCCGCAAATCCAGCAATATCGCCAACCACACCACCTCCAAGTGCAATTAAAGTGCTAGATCTATCATTCTTTTTTTCGATAAGTTTAGAATGAATAAGGGATAAGTTATCTATATTTTTTGACTTCTCACCACTTTCAATGATCATGGATTCAACGCTAGCAAATTTACTTAGAACCTTTCGAACTTGATCGAGGTAGATTGGCCCAACAATATCGTCGGTTACAATCATCACTTTGGAGCCTAAGATGAATTTTGAGAAATCGACCCGAGCTAATATACCTGAGCCAATAAAAATTGGATAAGTATCCTCAGGCAGCTCTACATTAAGGGAGGCAATAGCTTTGTGGTCCATACTTAGTCCCATATCATCTTTTTATTTCGTTAAGTTTGAAGTCGAGGCGCAATATGCTTTAACTAGGAAAATTCTTCAATCTTTTTTATTAAATCTGAAACAGATCTTTTTATAAGTAACCCGTTAGAAACGTATTTAATATCAGCAATCTGTTTGTACAAAGGATCCCTGATCTTAAAGATTTTAGATATGGTTTCTCTCCTGTTTCCCGACTTAAGTAACGGTCTCTTTTTGTCTCTCTTAAGTCGCTCAAAAAGACAACTTTCAGAGACATAAAGATATATGATTAGTCCAGTTCTTTTCATAATCTCACAATTTTCTTTTGAAAGAACCACCCCTCCACCCGTCGCAATTAAAGCTGGAGACTGATTTTGAGAAATCTTTTCGAGCAGCTTCGATTCGCGAGTTCGAAAACCCGATTCACCCTCAACATCAAAGATCCATTGAATATCAGCTCCAGCAGCTTTAACTATCTCATTATCAATATCGAAGAAACAGCAATTAAGTGCTCTCGCTAAGTGTTTCCCAAGGGTGGTTTTTCCAGCTCCCATAGGACCTATCAAAAAGAAATGTTTCTTACCTGAAGTATTAAATGACATAAATTTTCCTTATCGAGCAAAATACCAATTGCTCTGAAAAGATATCTTATAAATTTGTCGATTTATATCCCCAAAATCAGCGCCAAACATTTCGTTATGATGCAATTTCATATCAAAAAGTTTTCCATATAATCACAAAACTACAATTTGTATTAGTGAACATCTATAATTATACAAAAAATTAAGGCGCGAGTGGCGGTGAAAAAACGAGAGATAGGCAGGTCTTTGATAGCCAGTGCTCTGGTCCTTTTAGGCGGATTCTTAATTATATCCTCCAGTATCTTTATATATCTGAGTCCAAAACTTCCCTCAGTCGACGAACTTAAAGACGTTAAATTACAGATTCCATTAAAAGTGGTAACAAAAGATGGACTTGTTATTAAAGAATTTGGTCAGAAAAAGAGAACACCAGTAAATTTCGAAGATACACCAAAATATCTTATTGATGCTTTGTTAGCGGCAGAAGATGATAACTTCTTCGATCATAGTGGCATAGATTATCAAGGTCTCGTTAGATCGGCGATTCAAATCATGAGAGAAGGAAGAATAGTCGGAGGCGGGAGCACAATTACAATGCAAGTCGCAAGAAATTTCTTTCTCAATCGAAAGCAAGAATTTACAAGAAAATTTAATGAAATACTTTTAGCCCTAAGAATAGAAAATGAATTATCAAAAGATGAAATTTTATCTTTATATATCAATAAAATGTTTTTAGGAAAAACCGCATATGGCTTTGGTGCAGCTGCGCAAATCTATTATGGGAAAAACTTAAATCAACTATCACTTGCACAAATTGCCATGCTGGCTGGAATCCCAAAAGCTCCATCTACTCGAAATCCTATCACTAACTCGAATAAAGCAATCGAAAGAAGAAACTGGATATTAGGAAGAATGCTGAAACTTGGTAGCATAAATGAAACCGAATTCAATCAAGCAGTTAATGAGGAAGATGAGGCAAAATATTATGGATCTACCTCAGATGTCACCGCCGATTACGCAGCAGAAATGATTAGACAACGAGTTTTATCTGAATTTGGATTGAGTGCTTATACAAATGGATACATAGCTGTTGCTACCCTAAACTCCAATTTACAAAAGGCCGGAGTAAATGCATTAAAAAAAGGAGTTGATCAATACGATATAAGACATGGTTATAGAGGGGCAGAAATTAAGGAGATCCCAGAGAGCAATTGGGAGGAACAACTAAATATCTCATCAGTTGTAGGAAATCTAGAGCCCGCAATTATCACTAAAATATTCGAAGATCGATTAATCTTAAAAACAAAAACAAGTGAGGAAGAGATCCTGATTGCAAGCACATTAGCATCTTTACGCCTTTATATTAATGCCAGTACCTCCAAAAAGAATGAAGAGTCACTTGAAAGTATCTTTAACGTGGGCGATCTCATAAGAATAAAGAGAGATGAAAATAATAATGTCTTGCTTGCTCAAATACCGAATATCCAAGCAGCCCTTGTAGCGGTTGCTCCCAAAGATGGAGCTATAAGAGCTTTAGTTGGTGGTTATGACTTTGAACAAAGCAGATTTAATAGAGTCACGCAGGCTACAAGGCAACCGGGCTCAAACTTCAAACCATTTATTTATGCGACGGCACTGGCGAATGAGTATACGCCAGCTTCAATTATCAATGATTCGCCTATAGTATTTGACGATACCGAATTGGAAGACACTTGGCGACCTGAAAATGATGGAGGTAAGTTTTATGGTCCCACACGATTGAGAGAGGCGCTCTATAGGTCAAGAAATTTAGTTTCTATTCGACTTCTGAGACGTTTGGGTATAGACGAAACTTTACTTGGCCTCAAAAACCTTGGTTTTGATACATCTAGCATGCCTCATGATCTTTCATTA
>CESB01031049.1_pt1 | contig 12950 bp, 10 predicted proteins | sample 531071 | NCBI WGS metagenome assembly CESB01 (sample SAMEA2621259, study PRJEB7988) | marine metagenome | biome: marine biome (ENVO:00000447); feature: surface water layer (ENVO:00002042); material: "saline water (ENVO:00002010), including plankton (ENVO:xxxxxxxx)" | depth 5 m | reverse complement strand
GTAGAGGATGGAGATTTTTGAACAAAAATATCTCCATAGTCCATATTCGAGAACGCATGCATGACTAAATCTACAGACTCCTCTAAAGACATCAAGAATCTAGTCATATTAGGATCAGTTATGGTGATAGGCTTACCAGATAGTATCTGATCAGAAAATAAAGGAATTACTGAACCTCTTGATGCCATTACGTTTCCATAACGGGTTGCGCAAATTTTTGTATTTGATCCTTTAGTAACTCTTGCTTTTGAAACCATGAGTTTCTCCATCATTGCTTTTGATAAACCCATGGCATTAATTGGGTAAACCGCCTTATCTGTACTTAAAAGAATTATCTTTTCTATTTCATTTTCAAAAGCAGAATTAATAACGTTTTCTGCTCCCAAAATATTTGTTTTAACTGCTTCTAGAGGAAAAAATTCACATGAAGGTACTTGCTTTAAAGCTGCGGCATGAAATACAAAATCTACCCCTTTCATGGCTCTGTCTATAGATGTTTTGTCTCTGACATCTCCAAGAAAAAACTTAACATTATCCCTATTAATTTGTTTTCTCATATCGTCCTGTTTTTTTTCATCCCTACTAAAAATCCTTATTTCATCTATATCTTCTTTTAAAAACTTTTCAACTACAGCATTGCCAAAAGATCCTGTACCCCCTGTAATCAATAGTTTTTTATTTGCAAACATTTGTATATTTAGTGTGATGACATCTCAGAAAGCATCTCTTCCCATGATAAAGACTTTATATTTAATGCCTTATAAATCCTTCTTGAATCTAAAGATCTATCAATTTTCAAGTCTTTATCAGGTATTATCTTAATTTCTTTTGAATAATACTTAGAAAATAACTTAAGTAAATCGAACTTAGAAATTTTTTCTCCACTCAAATGAAAAAGTCCAGATAGATTTGGTTTTTCTAAAATAATTTTTCCTATGATATTACCTAGAAATAGAGTTGTAACTCCAGAAAAATATGCCTGTTTAAATCCCTTACACTCTCCCTTTTGTGATAAGAACCATTCGAGTAGTCCGAAAGAAGTCTCTAACTCATGCCCAACAATAGAAGTGCGAATAGTTAAATGAGGATCCGATGTTATTTCACCTAGAAATTTAGAAACTCCATAAATTTCATTAGAATCAGGATAGTCTTTTTCATTATAATTTCCTTTTTTTCCAGAAAAAACGCAATCAGAGCTTAGATGTATGATTTTGAATTTTAATTTATCTCCAAAGTTTTTTAAATTATGAGAAAAAGTTGAATTTACATTCAAAAATAATTCGTGATTTTTTTTTTCATTATGCTTTGTAATGCCAATACAATTAATAACAATTTCTGGTTCAAAATTTATTAAAAATTTATGAAATTCTTCCTTTTTAGTAACATCCAAATTAGGAATTATTTTTTCAGGATGTAGGTAATAATCTAAATTCCCTTTTTTTCTGACTGTGCCATATACATTCAATTCCTTTTTTTTACTCAATACATTAAATATTGAATTTCCAATCATTCCATTAGCCCCCAGAACAAGAATTTTATTTAAGTCTGTCATATTAAATTGAGCCAAGTTCTTTCCATGTTTTGTTTGCGCAATCTTCCCAAGAAAAAATTTTTACATTTTTTGTTTTTTCTTCATAAGTTTTAAATAATTGATTCTCAGATAAAATTTCAATTAATTTTTCCGAAAGATCAAATGGACTATTTGGATTAAAGTAAATAACTGAATCCTTACCAAACTCTGGCATAGGTTTAGTATTTGAGCATAAAATTAATTTATTCATGGCAATCGCCTCTAAAAGTATATTGGGACAATTTTCTATTTTGGACGCGAAAATTACCATTAAAGAATGTTTATATACTGCAGGCATATATTCATGTTCAATTTTACCTGTAAAAAATATTTTACTATCTAGATTAAGTTTTTTTATTAGTTTTTTTAAATCTTGGAAATATTTTTTATTATTTATTGATCCAACCAAATATAAGTTAGGCAAGTCTTTTAGTAACTTTTCCTTAGCCAGCGAATAAGCCTTAATCACTTCGATTTGAGACTTATAAGATTCAATAGATGAAGGATAAATAATGAAAGGCTCTCTAAAATTATATATTTTAGTAACCTCATCATCAGTTTTGCTAGCACTCATATCTACGCCATGATTTATTAAAACTGATTTTTTAAGTGGTTTTTTTAAATATTTTTTTAATTCCTCTCTAGCATAATTTGAAATAAAAATTACTAAGTCTGAATTTTTAAAACTTCTTAACATTAAAAATTTTATTAAAAAAATTCTTATTTTTTTTAAAAAAGATTTTTCATTCCTTGCTAATTCCCTTACAAATGGTTGCATATTTCTAAACATTGTTACTTTCTTACAATTTTTGGGAGTCCAAGATATTGAAATTCCTCCCGGACAAAAAAACACGTCAACTTCATTTTTAAATAACAAAATTGGAATATAAAAAATTTCGTAAAAAACTCTCAATATTGGATTATTAACTGGAAAAGTTGTTTCGTGAAGTTTTACTCTAGATTTTTTAAAATTTAAATTTGAAAACTTAGATTTTAGAATTATTATTTCTAAAAATTTCTCATCTTTAAAATATTCAATTATTTTTAAAATATGGGTTTGTCCTCCACCATCCTTTAAAGGAAATGTATTAACTAAAATTTTTTTATTTTTCACTTATTAAGTTTCTATTGAATTCTAATAACATCAGGGATGCCCAAATCAAGGGATGGGCATCTCTTTTACCAGAAAGATGTAAATGGAAAAGTTTTGTGAGCGCTTCTTGATTTAAAGGTAAATTTTTATAATTATCTTTATCAGTTATTTTTTCGTTTGCCCAAATTTTAAGCTCATTTCTAAGCCATGATCCAATAGGAGCTCCAAAGCCTCGTTTAGGTCTGTCAACTAAACTTTTTGGAACATATCGATAAAGAAGTTTTTTAAGCAAATATTTACTTTTAGATCCGTTAACTTTTAATTGGTGTGGAAGTTCCATGGACCATTCGATTAAACTTTTCTCTAGGAAGGGAGTTCTAGTTTCTAAAGAATAAGCCATACTTGACAAGTCAGTTTTTTGTAAATAATCATCACACAAAATAAATTTACTATCCAACCTCATAGATCTTTCAACAGCATGTAAATTGTCTGGAAAATTATTGGATTCTATTTTAAAAAGGCCTTCTAAGCCTAAGGTAGACTTAAGGACATCTTTATTCAATAAACTATGAAAATCTTTAGCTATACTTCTGCTAAAAGCAAAGGATTCATCTATTGAAGATTTTTTTAAAGCTGCTCCTAATAACTTAAAACTGTGATTGGGCAAAAGGCTAATAACTTTTGCAAAGGAAAATCTTATGTTTTTGGGTAATTTAAAGAAAATATTTAAAAAATAAATGATTCTATAATAATGATAACCTCCAAATAACTCATCTCCGCCATCACCCGTAAGACAAACCTTAACTTTTTCTCTTGCTAATTTAGAGACGGCCATAGTGGGAAATGCTGAAGTATCAAAGAAAGGTTCATCAAAATTCTTAAGAAAATCAGGTAGTAAAGCAAGCAGGTCACTTACTTCTAAAATTTTGCAAGTATGTTCGGTATTTAAATAATTTGCTACCATCTCAGCATAAGAGCTTTCGTCAAAATCTTTCTCTTTAAAACCAATCGTGAATGTTTTGACGGGATTTCTGGAAATTTTTGACATCATAGCCACAACAATAGAACTATCTATGCCTCCAGATAAAAAGGCTCCAAGTGGAACATCACTTATCATTCTTTCTTTTACTGAGTTGTAAAGAAGAGAATCTAGTTCATCTAGTATTTTTTCTTCGTCTTTTTCTTTGAAACTATAGTTGGTTTTAATGGTGTTTGAATTCCAGTAGTTCTTCACAATTAACCCTTTTTCATCAAATTCTAAAATTTGTCCTGCTTTAAGTTTTTTGATGTTTTCATTTACAGAAAATTCAGAAGGGAAGTATCCGGACTCTAAAAAATATCTAATACCTTGAATAGAAAAGTCTTTTTTAATTTTTTTATCAAGCTTATAAAGACATGATGGTCTTGATGCAAAATTTATCCCATTTTTTTCTAGAGAATAATATAAAGGTTTTTCTCCAATCCTATCTCTAGCTATGAACAATTTTTTATTTAATTTATCCCAAATAGCAAAAGCAAACATGCCATTAAGATATCTTAAAGTTTTTGAACCCCAAATATTCCAAGACTCTAGGAGAACTTCTGTGTCGCTTGAACCTTTGAAAATTACTTTTTTATTTTCAAGTTTTCTTTTTAATTTTTGGAAATTATAAATTTCTCCATTAAAAACACATACAAACTGATCATTGGAAGATACCATGGGTTGATTTCCAGTTTCACTTAAATCTATTATTGATAATCTTGCATGGGCGAGTCCGCATGGGCCATCTGTCCAAATACTTTCTTTATCAGGCCCTCTAGATTGAATAAGAGAAATTGAATCCAATAAATCTCTTGAATCAATTTTTTCTTGAAAATTTACTTTTCCAGAAATACCGCACATATTTTTTTATTTATTTATAGAGTCGTTTTGTTTGATATTAACGAATTTTTCTACTAGATAAAGAGGTCTTGATTTTACTTCATCAAAAATTGAACCTATATATTCGCCTATAATTCCAAGAAAGAGTAAATTTATTCCCCCAAAAAAGGATACTAATACAGCTATAGTTGTAAAGCCTGAAACTATTTCTTCTGAAATAAAGTATGCATGTATTAAATAGAGGATTAATACTAAAGATAGTACTGATAAAGAAAGTCCTATAAATATTGCATATTGAAGAGGTTTTTTACTGAATGAAACTATTCCTTGAAATGCAAAACTTATCATTCTAGAAAAGTTATATTTACTTTTACCAATTTCTCTTGGGAATGAATCAAAGTAAATAGCTTTTCTTTTATATCCTACCCAGTTAAATAGACCCCTAAGAAATTGATTCCTTTCTCTTATTTGTGTTCTAAAGACTTCTGCAACTTTATTTGAAATAAGTCTAAAATCAGCTTCACCTGGAGCCAACTGAATCTCTCCAATCATACTCATCAACTTATAAAAAGAGTTAGAGCCAAGAATTTTTAAATAATTATTATCTTTTGGAGAATTTCTAATTGTATAAACAATCTCATAGCCTTCGTCGAAAGACTTAAGAAGCTCAGGTATCAGTTCAGGTGGATGTTGCATATCACAATCCATCATAATGATTGCATCAGAATAAGAATGGTCTATACCAGCAACTAAAGACATTTGATGTCCAAATCTTGAACTTAGAAATATTAAACTTACAGAATTATCTTCTTCAGCTATTTCTTCAAGTTTTGAAAATGTATCGTCACTTCCTTTATCTGCAATAAATAAAATAGAAAAATCATATAAGGTTGAAATTTTTTTAATTTCCTGTTTTAAAGCCTTATAAAAGTTTTCAATACCTTCAGATTCATTATAAACAGGAGAAAGTATTGTAACTGTTTTCTTGTTGCTCATTTTTTAGATAAGGCTTTTTAAAGAGTCTTCAAAATTTGTAAAATCATAACCTCCTAAGGAAGATATCATTTTTTTATTACAACCATAATGGTTTTTAATGTCGTTTTTTTTTAATTTTGAAACTTCTTGTATCAAATCAATTTTTAATCCTGAGTTTGAAATCATCTTATTTAGAATTTCTCTAATATTTTTACTTTCACCCGAACAAACATTAAAAATTTTTCCATAATTTTTTTTCTTTTGAGAAAGTAACCACATAATTTCTATAAAATCTTTTATGAATATGTAATCTCTAGTTACGTCTAAATTTCCTGTTTTTAAAATATGTTTTTTTGAATTATCAAAACTTTTTTTAAATTCAATGATTTGATTTGCAAAGTTTCCTAACGCAAGAAACTTGGGCATTCCTGGACCAAACAAATTGAAGGGTCTTAAGATAAGAATATTACAATTTTGAGCATGATTTTCTAAAGCAAATTCAGTTTGTTTTAATTTAGCCTCGCCATAGGGAGTATGTGGTTTCGGTATAAAGGTTTCTTTAATTGGTAAATCGTCCTGCATGATATTTCCATATTCTGCTGCAGAACCTATTAAAATTATATTTACTTCTTTATTTAAACTTTTAGCAGAAAGGATTATGTTTTTTGCAAATTTAAAGTTCAAATCCATTAAAGAGTTTTTTGAACTTTTCTTGGGAGATCCTGCTAAATGAAATATATAATCTGGTAAAACATTCAAAATAACCGCTTTTATTTCCTCAAGTCTAAAATTTGGAGAAATTTTAAAATGACTCTCATTTCGAGAATCTTTGATTCCTAAAGTAAAAAAATCTACTTTTTTTTTCGTTAAGAAATTTCTAAAAAATGTACCAGTAAAGCCTCCTGATCCGGTTAAAAGAATTTTCATTAGTCTTTTAAGTATAAAGACTTGTTTTTTTCGAAATTTTCTACCGCTAATGAATAATCATCGATTCTTCCCATATCAAGCCACTCGCAGTCTTGTGGCAAACATTTAATAGAATCAGGTTCATTTTCTTGAATCATTTTCATCAAATCGGGAATATCTAAATAGACATCTTTTTTTAAATATTGTGAGATTTTATTTTTCTTAAAAACATTTATTCCCATGCTAACCATATACTCTAAATTTGGCTTTTCTTCATATTCAATTAAATTTTTATTTTCATTTGAATGAATTACTCCATAATCAATTTCCACTTTTCTTCTACTTGTAGCTATTGATGCGGATGCTTTTGACGATATATGTTCTTCAAAAAAAAATTTAAAGTCTAAACTAGTTAAAATATCTCCATTCATTACGAGAAAATCGTCTTCTAGTAAATTGAAAGCATTTGCAATCGGCCCGGCAGTGCCTAAAGGTTTTGATTCATATGAATAATCAATAGTTAACCCTATTTTTTCCCCTTTTTGAAAAAAAAGCTCAAACATTTGGCTTAAGTAATTAACAGCCAAAATTACATTATCAAATCCGGAATTTTTTAATTGCCTTAAAATAATTTCTAATATTGGCATCTCTCCGATAGGCATTAGAGGTTTTGGAATTACTTTAGTATAGGGTAATAATCTAGAGCCTTTTCCTCCAGCTAAAATTAAAGCTTGCATAATTTATATATTGTATAAATTAGACTTATAAAAATCTAAATTATTTTCTACGAAAGAAATCGTCTCCAACAGGCCCTCTTTAAAAGTTAGTTTAGGTTGCCAGTTAAGTGTTTTTTTTGCTTTTGAATTATCGCTTACTAATTCAAATACTTCGCTATTTTCAGGTCTAACTCTTTTATCATCCACAAAAATTTCTTGTTCCCTGCCTAAAATTTTCATAATTAACTTAGCTGTATCTAATATAGAAATGGTCTTGCCGTAACCTAAATTTATAACTTCTCCATATAATTTTTTACTTTCTATTGCTTTGATATATCCCTTAACAGTATCTCCAACAAAAGTGAAATCTCTAGTTGCTTTCAATTCACCTAGCTTTAGGTCTTGATTTGTTAGAAGCTGAGAAATAATAGTTGGAATTACTGCTCTTGAAGATTGTCTCGGACCAAATGTATTAAAGGGACGGATTGTAATGACTGGGGTCTCAAAAGAGTTGAAATAACTCTCAGATAGTTTATCTGCAGCGATTTTCGAAGCAGAATAAGGAGATTGGCCTTGAAGTGGGTGTTTTTCATCAATAGGTCTGTAAATTGCTGTTCCATAAGTTTCTGAAGTAGATGTATTAATCATAAGTTCGATATCATTCTTTCTAACAGATTCCAATACATTGACTGTACCTTGTACGTTCGTCCTCACATAACTTAGAGGAGCAACATAAGAATAAGGTATTCCAATTAGAGCTGCTAAATGTAAAACGATATCATGACTTTTTGTTTCACTATCCATGAAACTAGAATCTTCTACATTGCCCTTCACTACCTTTAATTCCTTTTTTATGTCTGAGGGAATGAAATCTAAATTTGACCAATCACTTCTAGAATTATAATGAAGCATTGCTGTGACTTCTGCTCCCATTTCAACCAAAGCCTCGCTTAGGTGACTTCCAATAAATCCTCCCGCACCTGTAATAAAAATTTTTTTTCCAGATATTTTCATAAGTTAAATAAATTTATCTACGATTTGTTGCCTTGGGTCTGAACACTTTATGCATTGATATAAAGAAAGATGATTTCCTAATCCAAATTTATAAACCTTAACTTTTTCAAAAACTATTTTTAAAAATTTTAGAATTTCGAAGCATGAATTTATATGCTCGTGTCTCATAAGATTAGAATAGTCTAAGTTATACCTCAATTTAAATTCCAAACCTGTGCCTATTCTCCAAGCCAATCCCCACAAAAAACCCCCTTCAGATGGTATTGAAGAAATAAACTCACCCCTTTCATTAAGAACTTTGGCCAAAGAAGAAACCATATAGGGTAAGTTTTCAAGGTGTTCCAAGGTAGCAAAAGAGATAACGTAATCATATTTTTTTTTATCAAGATCTCCAATGTCAGAATAAAAATTATTAACTTTATTTTTATTTTTCGAGTTTATATAAAGTTCTCTAAAAGGTTCAATGACGTCATAAGTCTTATAGGATTTATTAAAATTTAAATGGTTTAAAGTTCCAGCTCCTATTTCCAAAACATCTTTATCTTCTTTTATAAAATTATTAGCTTTTAAATGCATCCACTTCTCCAGTTTCTGTGCTATGGATGTTGCACCTGTTGAACCCTGTCTATTATTTAAATATATTGAGTTATATATTTTTTCAATTTCTGGGTCCAGAAAAGGTCTTGTTTTTGGATAGTTATTTATAAAGTAATCTATATCCACGAATTTATTCTATCTTAAATAAAATTTAAAAAATTAATTTTAATTTAAATTATAAAGCTCAATATGGATTTCCTTACCTTTAGATATTATGTTTATTTGATCTAATTTTTCTCCTAAAGAATGTTTGAAGTATCTAATTCCATAAAGCTCCTCCAACCAAAAAATATGATTGTTATTGAAAGATATATTTTTATCAATAATTAAAGATTTTTTATTATAAAGAATTTTGCTGTTCTTAATGTCATTCGAAAGTTTTTTCCAAAAATTTATTTCTTCTTTTGTTCCTAAATAAATCCCATAATTTTGAACAACAAAAAATAGAGTGAATGAAAAAACTATAATCTTAAACGATAAATTATTCAAAAAATCATTCGTTGATTTAAACAAGAGAAAAAAAATTGAAAAAAATAATAGGCCTATTCCAAAAGATGGAAATAAAAACACATAAGGAGGCATATAAAAAGAATCGTAAAGAAAAAATGGAGCCATCGTTGAAGTTGTCCATATCAATCCAATAAAGAAAATTTTTAATAACTCTTTTTTATTTGGGACGAAAATCTTATCTGGTATTAAATAAGACATTAGAAAAGTCGTAAAAATCAAAAATATAAATATATTGGTTCCTAAATTTTCAAATACATATGGAAAATTCATATAGAAGAGAGAGAAACTATTAACAATCTTCAAAGCTAATGAAGTCAATCTATTAGATTCGTTTTGAATAATTTCCTCCGAAGATATTGTTGAGGAAATTGTTTCAATTTCTTGATTATTCAGTTCTATTAAGGTTTCTACTTTTGGATTTCCTGGTGAACCAAAATAAAGAAATACAAATGCTATTGTTATGAAAACAAAACCAAAGGATTGAATACAAGATTTTTTGAACCAAATATTTTTATTTTTTAAAAAATTTAAATAGAAAATATTAGTTAGTATTATTAATATTAAGCCAGTAGCTTGTTCGTATATTAATAAGATTAAAAGCCAAGAAGTATTTAAAAGAAATAATTTATATTTTTTATTTTCCTCATTTAAGTAACTCATTAATTTCAAAAAGAAAAATGCTACGAATGAGTAGCAAATAATCATGTAAGAGCTTGATATTTGAAGATAAGCAGATGCATTGAATGGAAAAAATCCAAAGAAAAGTGTTACGAAAACTGACAAAAACTTATTTGAAAAAAATTTATAACTTAAAAGAAAAGTAAAATAGCAGGACAAAAAAAACAAAAAGAGACTAAAAATATAGATTAAGACTTCACTCCATCCAAGAAAAAAATATATTGAAGTTAGGATAAAATAGCCTAAAGGCCTATAGAAAATTCCATAAGAATATATCCATTGTGAGATATTTCCTAAAAATCCAAATTCTTCAATGCCAAGGATTTGGTTAAAATCATCGCCATAAAAACCTATTATTCCAAACCATATAAAAGGAAATACTAATCCTAAAAAAAGATATAAAATCCAAAAAGAAGAAAAGAAACTATTTATTTTCATTTAATTTTTCAAAAAAAAGATTAATTTCCTGGTTTCTTTCCCTAGCATATTTAATGAATTTTTGAACATCAAATTCATAAGAAAATACAGAACTTTTGTAAAGTTTCCAAAAGAATGGATAAAGTATAATTGCTCTTACAAATAAAGAAGTGGCCTGGATTATATTCCCTTTCTTGAAAAAATTTTCATGAGAACTTCTTAGATATTTTTTAGATTCCGGCTTTCTATAAAGTTTTAATTTGAAAAACCACTTTTCATATAATTTAAATAATAAATCTCTTTTTTTTAGGTCTTCTTTCATAAAATTAATCCCGTAATTTTCATAAACGTAAAGATTTATAAGACCAAAAAAACCGAAAAAAGATTGAGAATATTTGTTATCTGATTTTCCCCATGACTCCTCATAAACTCTAAGTTTAATTAATGGCTCTTCAATAAAATAAAGCTCATAACCTGCGATGATCATTTGTAAATACATATTGAAATCAATTGATTTTTTAAAAAAGTTATCATATCTACCTATTTCATTTAAGACATTTTTTTTTATAAATATTGAAGAATGTGCAAAAGGATTCATTTCTAAAAGCTTTTTTCTCAAAAATAATTTATTAGCCACAAAATCTGTTTGACCAGAAATATCCCCTTGAAAATTTAAAAGTATAGAATTTGATGCAACAAAATCCTTGTTATTCTTCAAACAAAAATTAATTTGCTTTTCGAGTCTATTATTAATGCAAATGTCATCTGCATCTATGATCGCTATGTATTCTCCCTTAGATATTTTGATGGCTTCATTCAAAGCATTGGCCCTTCCAATGTTGCCTGGTTCAAGTATTTTTATTCTTTTGTCATCGAAGCTTTTTAAAATTTTTAATGAATAATCTTCAGATCCATCGTCAACCAAAATAAACTCAAAATTTTTGTAAGTTTGGTTTAGAACGCTATTTATAGTGTCAGATATAGTTTCTTGACTATTTTTAAAAGTCGTAATAACACTTACTAGATTCATTTAATAAATTAAAATTTTTATTTCTACTTTATCAACATGCGAAGACTCCCAAGAGACTTTTTTAGTCTTAGTCATTTTTAAGAATTCTGAAAAATAAGGCGAATCATCAATTTGAAATTCCAAATTTGGCTGAAATTTAATTTCTCCGATTGGCATTTCATCATAATTTAAGATTATGATATTTGAACTCTTTTTTTCTAAATTAATTTTTGGAGAAAAAAACAAAAACCCTTTTGAAAAAATAGCATCTAAGTAATCTTTGATTAAAATTTCTTTGTTTTTTAATTCAATTTTTCGCTTCCACTTATAAGTATTTCCCCTTTCAGCCCATGTAATTAAATTCTCCTTTACTTTTACTTTCTTTTTTAATGATAAATCTCTGTATAAAGAGAAAAATTTATTTATATCCTTTTCTTGTTCTTTAAAAAAAATATATCTCGAATGAGATGATTTATCTTCTCCTGAAACTGTTTTTTTTAATTTATTTTCCTTTGAAATTTGGTCATACGAAAACCTACCAATATCTGAAATGATTTCTAGCCCATCGAAGTAAATTATAAAGCTGCCGAAATCTTCATGCCCATGTCCTGAAGATAAAAATCTAGAATTGGTATCCGTACATGAAATAAGCTTCCATTTATTGATGTTTAAGATAAAAATGTTTTCTTCTATAAGTGATTTCTCAAATTTCTGTAATTTAGGTAAATTTTCTAAATTCCACAAAGAGGACCAATTTTTTTGCGAGTGAGAGTATAAATCGAACCAATTCAGACCAAAGTCAGGGGATATATCTCCAAGTTTAGGCTGTGGGTTGAACTTAACATCATTAAAGAAAACAAATTTCTTTGAAACAGAAAGCATCTTAATGAGAAGATTTTCTAACCAAAGCATAAATACTTGATCATCAATATCTTTAGATGCTAAATAAATTTCACAAATACTTTTAGTGACTAAATTATGATAATGAGTTGAATTTTCTTTTAAAAAGCCACTTTCTGAGAGCATTTGTGGGAGGTGCTTTTTAATTATTTTTTTTGAAATTTCTAATATCTCTCTGTTCCCGATGAATATCGCGCCAATATATAAAGCTCTTGCATTATTTAGAATATGATTATTTATTCTTCCAGAAGGTAGGTATTCAAGTTTTTTTAATAATAATATAAGTTGAGAATATATATATTTTTTAAACTTTTGGTCTAGTTCGTTTTTTTTTAGATTAAATTTTTCTAAAAAAATAAAAAAAATTGATAAATTACTTATTCTTTCAGAAATATTATATGGAGCATTTAGAACTTTAATTGTTTTTTTATTTTCTATATCAATAAATTTACGAACCAATTCAATTTGAGACTTTATACCTTCGTTATTATTTTTCGTTAACAGTTCTAAAATCCAGTGAAAACGAAAAAATAGATTTTGTGTTTCTTTGTTATAAGAATTTAAATCTTTTCCTTTCCATATTTGGATTAAATTCTCTGAACTGATTTTTTGATTATGAAAATTTATTTCATTTTGGTTAAAGGATTCATTAATAAATTTTTTTTTTAAAAAATCTCCTTTAAATTTAAATTGATTATTTTGAT
>CESB01027128.1_pt1 | contig 13044 bp, 12 predicted proteins | sample 531071 | NCBI WGS metagenome assembly CESB01 (sample SAMEA2621259, study PRJEB7988) | marine metagenome | biome: marine biome (ENVO:00000447); feature: surface water layer (ENVO:00002042); material: "saline water (ENVO:00002010), including plankton (ENVO:xxxxxxxx)" | depth 5 m | reverse complement strand
GGTACAAATAAAGCTCAATCATTACAATTTTATACTACCAGTAATATAGGTGTAGAAGAACCAGTAGGTATAGCATATAGCTTAGAAGGTGAACAGTTTTCTCCAAATACATCATATTCAATTACAATACAAAATGATGACCTAGGTGGATTAGAAAATTTTAGTGGAAGATTAACTCATTTAGGTATATCAATATTAAACAGTAAATTAGAATGTTCTATGTTTAAGGTAACAGTAACTGATAATAGAGGTGTTCAATATGAATTTATAAATAAAAAAGTAGATGATTTTGACAGTAATAATAGTACTGCTATTTCTTTACCTGAGTTTGTTGGTAGTAATTCTTCACTAATTAAAGTTTATGCAAATGATCAAGATCAAATAAATTTATATACTAGTGGTAAAGATGAACTTGTTAATATTAAAGGACAATTAGAAAATGAAATAGATGATTTGATACAGGCAGGTGGTAGCTGGACACAAAAAAAGCGGACTGAAGATTATAATACTCATCATTCAAGTTTAATTACAAATATTAAAGCTTTGAAAGATTTGAGATATGAGTTAGATTATAAATTAAGAGAAGTATATATGATTGAAGGTAGTACTGCTGCAAATAAAAAATTAGAATACGATGGTACAATGTTTGCAGGTATGTTATGGACAGTATTAGCATCAAGTATAATTTATTATACTTTGGTTGAAATGAATTAAATTATATATATAATTTATATATGTATGATTTAATACCATTCGATAAAGAATTTTCAATAAATGGTACAGAATTTAATAATAAAGAAGATAAAAATGTTGATAGAATAGGAATATATCAAATAAGTACTACTTCAAATCAAACAAATGCACATAATATGTTTAATAACAATACTAGTTATTGGAGTTCATTTAATACATTTGAAATCAATATGTATGATCCAATAAAAGCAGCAAATGCTAATTATTCAAATAGTATATGTACAGATTCTTCAGTTGATTGTTTAAATGTATTTGGTGTTAAAGGAGATACAAATAGTTTAGATATAGGTGTTCCAGTGATAAATTACTATGAAAATACTTCAAAAAATACATTAATCAAAAAAGAAACAAGTATATATGGTGAAAAAATAGAAATAACTTTTCCAAGGTCATTTTATATTTTTGAAATGGAAATATATTTTAATAGTATTAAACCTAAAAGATATTATTTATTTGGAAAAACAGATGAAACATCAAGTAACAATCCGAATAATAATATATATGATTTATTACATTCTAGTTTAAATTTTAATACAGATAAAGATGAACATATAGTAAAAATTAATAAACCAAAAAAATATAAAACTGTATGTATCTTGTTTAATGCAGTATCCGGTAGTAGTAATATTGAGATACAAAAATTACAATTTAAAGGTAGTACTACTTTAGAAGATGCAACAGGAAGTGAATATAAAAAATTTAAAGAATATTTTACCAATAAAAAAAAAGTCACATTTTCAGATACAAAATATGTTTATGAATATAGTAACAATAACAATATAAATTTATATCAATATTTTCCTCCGATTACTATATCATTATTATTATTATTAACAATAATAAAAAGAAAATAATATATAAATAAATACTATATTATGAACAATTATCATTTTTCAACTTTTGGTTACAATAATAACTATTTACTTGACAATAAAAAAGGAACAGATGAAAATGTTCAAACTATAATCGACAAACAAATTACTCCATTAGAAAAAGTTATAGATAAACATAGCATTTCTCATGATCAAATACAAATAAATAAAGATAGAATTGAAGCAGATATGAGTAAATACAATGATCTTTTAGGTGAATTAAATGATGCAGGTTCTTCTCAGGCTATCACTATCAATGTAGGTAGTTCAACATCAAATACTAAGGTAATAGAAGAAGATATTGATACTTCATATGAACGTTTAGTTATGCCTTCTACAATAAATAAAGATTTTGTACCCGCAGGTGTAGATATAGGAGATGATATATTATCTGTAAAAGTAGAAGGTAAAACAATTATTGTAAAATTGGAATCCACAAATAGAAGTGAAGGTGAGGGTTGGCCTTACGAATTACAATTTAGTGGAACAATAGAGAGACAAAAAAATAAAAAATATTATCATAGTGCTGATGATACAGAATTTAAAAATACTAGATTAAATCAAAGAGAACAAATGATGAAAGATACAAAAGATTTATTGTTATATAATAATCAATTATTTATTGCAGGAACAATTACATCAGCGATCGCACTTATTTTAACATACAGACTAATGTCATAAAAATATTATATAAATATATAATATATTTAAATGAGTGGAATAAATTTTAGTGGCTTAATTCAACAACAGAAAGACCATTTATTAGATTTAGCAAACAGTTCAGGATTAGAGCAAGATGAATCTACTAATTATTTAGCGGACGTAAAAAATAAATTAGATAACGTATATAGCACATATAGTGGTAGTACTGGTGCACAACATACTACAAATGATATTCTTATGAAACAAAATCAAGTAATGGATATGGTATCAAGTGAAACAGAAAGATTAAATAAAAAAAAAGTGAATATTGATAATGCTTTAGAAAGTCAAAAAAGAATGATTGCTTTGAATGATAGTTATAAGATGAAATACAGATATTATTTGTACATAGTATTAATAATTATTGGATTAATTTTAGCATACATATTAATACGATTCCTTTCCAGATACTTAGTAGCTGTACCTGGACCTGTTTGGGATTTAATTTTAATATTAGTATTTGTAGTTGGTATAATGACCATTGTATATACTTATATAGACATCCGAAGTCGTGATACTATGAATTTTAATAAATTATCATATAATGCACCAAAAAAAGAGGAAGCTACTAGCGATACAAAGATTTTCACTGGAGATGATACTAATCTTGATAGCAGTGAATCTGAAGTTTGTGTGGGAGCAGCTTGTTGTAGCGAAGGTTTAGTCTATGATGAAACTCTCGGACAATGTGTACCTCAGAAAGATACATTTACAAATCAAAATGTAGCAAATTTAGTAGAACCACAACCAAATGAACCAAGTGAATTCGATAAATACACCAAATATATAAAATAAATATTATATATATAGTAGATAATATATAATATGAGTGATGACAATACAAATAAAAAGGCATATGTAACCGTAAGATTAGAATATAAATTAAATACAGGTACAGAAGTTTTTACTACAACAATGTTTAATAGAAGTGAAAATAATAATGTTAAAGAAACAATCGCAAAAGCTAAAACAAAAATGTTTACGGTTCAACAAGATGAAATAGAAGGTTTTATGTCTCAACCTGAAAAATTATTTAGTATAGTTTTTAGTCAAGCTGGTAGTTTTGTGAGAGATGTCTGTACAAATTCTTCATATGAAGCTTGTCGTAGAGTAAGAAGATGGGGAAAAAGAAGAAAAAGATGTAGAAGAGTTCCTACTACAAACTGTGTTAGTAGATCAGATGTTAGAAGGATACACATAATTAGTTTAAAAATGAATGATTATGAGTTTAAACAGCATTTACATAGAACTATAACTACTTGTGATCCTGCTTCTGGTAATGTAAATAAAGATAAATATGTACGTGATGCAAAATATGATATTAGTGAAAATGGTAGTTACATACTAGACCCAGATGGTATGAAGATAATAAAGAATTTTTTACAAACTGAATGGATTGAAAAGGAAAAATATGATACTTCACAAGCAAATTTAGCAGTAGCTACTGCTGGATTTAATAGATGTGAAACTGATTATGGTTCATTACAAACAACATACGCTAATTTACTTGCTCGTTTTAATAGACTAACAAATCAATACAATGAATTAAAAGACAAAAATGAAAAATTAAATATTACTGTTGAAAATAATACAACTCAACTAGAAACTGCATCGGATAATGCATTAACATTAGAACAACAAATTCAGAATTTGGAGAATAATATAGAACAAGAAAAACAAGCAAATATGTTTCATACTCAAAAATATTTAACAGAAGCAGGACAACATTTTCAAAATGTGGAAAAAGAAAATAAAAATTTAGAAAAGGAGAATTTAGATAGAGGACAAACAAATACTACTTTTAAACAAAAAGTCTTTTATAATAAACAAATGAAGGAATCTGTAATGAATTATAATTATTATGCTTTTATATTATATTTTATACTTTTATTAGTGTATATAATTATATTTATACGCGTAGAAACAAAGAACGATACTTTATTTTTAGATGGATATTTTAAATTCACATTTTTTTTATTATTAGTCCTTTACCCTTTCTTAATTTACAGATTGGAAAAATATATATTGAACTTTGTTAATTTTATTTATGCAATGTTTTCTTCAAAGACATATAACCAAGTTGATTAAAGATTAGTTATTAATTTACCAAATTCGTTAGATAAATAAACCATATATAATGCAAATAATAATATATATATTCTGTATTTATTATTAGGTTGTAATACCGAATAAACGTAATCATTTGTTAGATAAAACCAAGGAATATAAATAAAAAAGAACCATGAAAGGACCCAAATATATGAATAAAATAAAGAATTATTATCAAATGTTACATTTTTATTGTTTAAACAATAATATAGAGAGAATAAATAATAAATGGAATGATTTAAAATACTATGTATCTTATGCATAATAGTAATAATATCAGGATGATTTATAGTATCGTCAGTCATATTAAAAAAATATTTAGCTGTCCAAAACATAAATGTAATTACAAAAGTAATATTATGAGATATTGGTATATAATTATGATTATAATATAATAACAAGGCAGCATAATGACCGGTATCAGTGAAACGTATAAAATGCTTGAATTGATATAAATTAGGGTATTTATAAAGATTTTTAAAAGTATGGTAATAATTAGCAGGGAATGTTTTTAAAAAAAATATAAAACCTAATAAATAATATTGATAATAAAAAAAAGGTAAAGTAAAAATGTATAGATAACCACCATTTTTTAAAAACAAGTAATAATTCATTTAAAATATATACAGCAAAATCTTTATATAATTTGAAATTTTTTATTTATAATAGAGCGCATCTTTGAAAGCATCCCATATATAAAATATATTATAGAATATAGCAGTAGCATATGTACTTTGATAATTATTTTTAAAAGTAATTACATTATTACCATAGTCACTTTCTTCTATATTAAGAAATCTTTCATCATTATACTCCTCATATGGAGTGTTAGTATATCCAAATTCTTTTTTATTTTTTAAATCTTTTTCTCTATTAAAAGATTTAAAAGGGTTTATTTTTTTATTTGACGAAAATTCTTCATCAAGATATATAAATTGTCCCCAGCCGTTATTAAAAGATTCTACTTTTTGCATATTTTTTTTGTATAAAATAATAATGATAAAAAAAATTCAATTTTTTGTAATTTATAAATCATTTTCATTAATGTCGTCTAAATCATCGTCGTCGATATCACTATTTGATTTTAAACTTCTGTTATATTTAACTTTAATATTTTTCCAATGTCCATCTATACATCTACCATAATTGCTATCAAGATATTCGTGAACTTCTTTAGCAGGAGGTTCTCTTTTACTTTGACCATAATTAGCAGACCACCACATTTTAAATTCATTATTGATTTCATTCTTCTCGACAATACCATTTTTATGTTTTACGACTTTTTCTTGTACAAAGGCTGAAATATAATCTTGACTAGCTCTGTAATTTTTACTATGTTCAAGAACAATATCACAATCTTTAACAAGTCCTTTAGTATGAATAACTTTTTCAACTAACATAGACATAAATATTTCTTTCCAAACAGGAAATTTTTCTTTAGTAATTGTTGTATCAACTTTAAATTGATGCGGTTTATCTGGGTCATTTTTAATAGGATTATTAGTAAACAATGATTCAAAAGGACAAACACGAATTCTTCTCCAAGTACCGTGGTCATTTGAGTTTATTTGCATAAATACATTAGAAGTAACAATTAATTTGAGTTGAGGTTTAAATGATAATGTTTTTTCCATATATGGTGCTCTACCCTGTAAATTATCTTCTCCACTAGTTAACTGTTTCATAATACCTTCATTAATAGTATCACCTTTTTTAGGTTCCTGCATAAGTGCCAAACGAATACCACGTAATTGAACAATTTCAGGAGAAACTCCACCAACCTTTGTCCTACTATTTGTAATTAAAGACAATGGAACATCACCTTTATATTGACCTAATATTTGTTCCATTAAAGCTACAAGAATAGATTTACCATTTTGACCTTTACCAATATACATATTGAAAGTTTGACAATCGGTAGTCCCTAATAAAGTAGAAGCCAAATGTTCCCACATATATTCTCTTAATTCAGGATTAGGAAAGAGTTCAGAAAAGAATTGTTTTATTTGTTGTTGTATAATTTTACTTCTTTCTGTTAATCTAACATAATTAATATTTGTAGATAAAGATATATAATCATCAGGTCTTCCATCTCTAAATTCTTTATCTTTAAAATCCATAACACCATTATTGAAACATAATAAATAAGGATTTGTATCTAATTTTTCCATAAAATCACCATCATAGAACAATTCTTTTGCTTCTATCATAATATTCTTTTTATCTGTTGTTTTATTTAGATGTTGAATAATATTAATAATTTTTCTACCGATGAGTTTTTGTTTTTCTGTTAATTTTTGTATTTCAGTTTCATCTAAATTTTCACTATCAATTTTTTCAGATAATGTTTTACTTAAATCAACACTTTTATTAGTATAAAAACTTCTCATTTCAGAAGAAATAGATTTTCTTAAAGATGTACCAGAATCATTAGGAACCCATCTATGATTAGAAAATTTATACCAAATATTACCTTTAATACTAGTACATACATAATCATTTTTATATATCTGATAAAGTACTTGAGCAAGTTCAACATCTCCACCTTCATAACGTTCTGATTTTAAATCATTATTACCGTCAAATCCATATATAGTTCTATCAATATAATAAGAAATTGTATTTCTGTGAATTTTTTTATATACTTCTTCTGATTCATTTCTAACCCAATGAATTAATGAACGTTTAGTAAGACCACTAGAACCTCTACCTTTTGCATTATTCCAATGAGTTAATAATTCATCTAATTCATCAAAACTACATATAAAATTAGGAGCTTGAGAACTAAACTTGATCCATAAAATTAACAATTTTGAACTAGTATTACGTAACACCCAACATACTCTTATCCATTTATCATAACTACCCATACCATAATATTTTTCAGGTAAAGCTAATGTATAATTACAAGTTTCTTTGATATTGAAATCTTCACAACCTAAACCATCTATAAATCGTTGATATAAGAAATCTATATCTTCTTTAGACTTAATTCTTGTAATATCAATTGTATTAGAATTCATTTCTTCATATATGTCTTCTACAATTAAATTATCATTAGAATTATTTTTTTTTCTTTGAAAACTATCTTTTTTCTGAATATGATATTGTTTATATTCATCTTTAATTTGTATTTTTATATGATTTGTATTTCTAACAGATAATTCTTTAATATTTATTTTATAATTGTCTATTTGTATTTTTTCACGTACTAATTCACTATCATTTTCATCATAATTAATATCATATATATTAGTTACTTTATATGCATCATGTTTTGGTTTTCTAGAACCATATAATTGCCAGGCAGTATGTCCTTTTGTAATTCCTTCATCAAATACATCGTTCCATTCATTTATAATAGGTAAATCTTCCCATTGTACTTTTATTTCTTCTATTACTTTCTCTCTGATAATTATTTGACTAGCTCTATCTACATTCAATGTCATTAATATATGAATTCCATCTTTAGTGATATTTTTTTCTTTAAGGATATTTACATTTTGTTTCTCCATTACAAATATTTTAAATTTCGTATTTACATTCATTTTAAACATTTCTGAAAAGACACATAAATAAGTATCTATTAAATCCTCTATATGTTCTACTGAATGTTGTCTAGATTCTGTATTTACATCATATCTGAAATCTAAATCAACTAATAATGGGCCATCATCTAATTGTTTTTCAGTTAAATACTCGCATTTATTTTTTTTAATAATTGCCTTGTCATATAATTCTAAGAATTTTAAATATTCATCATCTTCTATATTATAACTACCGCCCATTATACCATCTTTGTCTCCTATTCTAGTATTAGTTATATTTTTTTTTTCTGGATTACCTTTTTTCACCAAATGATTTAATAAGAATTGTTGTAAATTTGAATTTGAATCCAAACTAGTATTTTCTATAAAGATTTGTGATGGTTTATCATTTGATTTATTTTGAGATTTTTTACTATTTCTAGTTGTTCTTGACATATAGATATATATTGTTTATATTTTTATCTCCTTTTTTGAGATTATTTTATTCAATTTTATAAAATTATTAATAGATTTATATGATAACAAATAAAATAAAAAATACATATTTTGTTACCATAAAAACTATTTCTAAAGATTTATAATTTTGATTAATAACGATATAAAATTGATTTATTTGTTTAATATTATATATAATCAAAAAATACTATGAAGTTTTGTTCCAAATGTGATAATATGTGTTATATATCCATAGATGAAAATAATCCAAATATTATAAAGCATTATTGTAGAGTTTGCGGTAATGTAGATAATAGTGCAGATGATTTATGTATATTAAATACTCAGTATAGTGGTAATTCGTCTAATATTGATACTATAAATGAATATACAAAATTAGACCCAACATTACCTCATTTAAAAAATATACAATGTATTAATCCAGAATGTAAATCTAATAAAGATAATAAAATAACTTCAGATGTTATTTATATTCGTTATGATGATAAAAGTTTAAAAAATATATATTTATGTGTTCATTGTGATAAAAGTTGGAAAACTAGTGAGTGATATTTTACATAAAATTGATTTTTTTTTAAAGTAGTTTAGAAATAATATTATACATAATTTTATATAATGTCTAGCAAGTTTGATGATGAAGAATTTATTCCAGATGACCCAGAGATTGAAGATGACGAAGATGACGAAGATGATGAAGATGATGTTACTACAGTTAAAGCAAAATCTAAATTAAAAAAAAATATAAAAATAAAAAGTGAGGATGATGACGATGAGGAAAATGATGAAAATGAAGAAGAATTAGATGAAGAAGATGATGAAGAAGACGATGAAGAAGACGATGAAAAAGATGATGAAATTGATGATGAAGATAATATAATAAATAAAAATATTGAAGATTCTTTAAATGATAATATTAATATGGATTTTGATATATTTGATGATGAAAGTAGTGATGACGATGATGATAACTATTTGCAAAAGTTTGATGAAAAAAATAAAGATTATAAAGATTATTTATTAAATAATTGTCATCCTGAATTAATTACTCACAATAGTAATGAAGTTGAGAGTTTATCAACCGTAATTAGGGATCAAAATAATAATATTATTGATAAATTACATAAAACTGTCCCTTTTATTACCAAATATGAATTAGCTCGTGTATTAGGAGAAAGAGCACAACAATTAGAAGGTAATGCAAGACCATATATTGAATTAGATGATACTACTCTTGACAGTTATTTAATAGCATATAAAGAATTTCAAGAAAAAAAGATACCTTTTATTTTAAAAAGACCTTTACCTAACGGTGCTTGTGAATATTGGAAATTAAAAGATCTTGAATTATTAGTTTAATGATAAATAAATAAATTTTTTCTTTATTATATTATTTATTTTATATGAGAAATAATATAATACGAATAGAAGTTGATGATGAATCATATTTAGATTATACACCTAGTGCTTCTCCTAGTTCTCCATCTACTTTTTCTACTGCTTCTAGTATGGTGAGTCCTTTGTCAAATAGAGGATTTAGTCCAAATAGGATTCCTACTGCTAACAGAATTATGAATTTAATTTCAAATGCTATTCCATTCCAAGATAATACTAGAGATGACTATTCGTTACCTAGTTATTACTCAGATTCTGTTCATTCTGAAAATTCTTTCTATAATGCTGTTGTTTACAACTATGGAAATTTTATAATTAATTTTACTAATATTTTTATTTTTGCACTATATTCTATTATAAATGACAGCGGTACTAATTCTGTACATCCTGATGAAAAATCACTATTTTTTTATGCTTATTCTCAATATCCTTATTGTGAAAATGTTAAAAAAGAGGTCTGGAGATTATTTACATATTCTTTAGTTCATGCAAATATTGTTCATTTAATAGCTAATTCACTAGGTATTTTAATTACAACATTTTGTTTATATAGATATCAAAGTATTTTTAACACTTTATTGATTTATTTTTGCAGTGTTGTTAATGGCGCTTTTTATTTTTATTTAACAAATCCATATGATATTCTAATTGGTGCTTCTGGAGGTGTATTTGGATTACTTGGTAGTATGATTTCTAATAATATATTAAATAATGATAATATGTCTGTAAATGATATTTTATTATCAAATAGTGTTATTTTAATCTTTTTATTTTTTGAAACTATTGGTTTTTTCACTTCATATAATAAAAATGTTGCATATCAAGTCCATTGGAGTTGCTTATTAAATGGGTTATTATTAGGATTATCTAATTTTAGAATTAAGAAGAAAAAAAAATACAAATCTATGTTAAAATATTTTTCTCTTATATTATATTGTTATTATACTGCATTAATATTTTATAATTTTATTTTTAGTACCCCTTCATTTACATTTAATTATTTTAAAATTCAAGAACCAAATAGTTGTTGTTACTTATATAATAATTTCAATAATATGAATAATACGTTAACCTTCTCTTGTAATGGCATTAAAAAAAATGATATACTTTTTAATTAATGTTTCATATTTTTACCACAATCCAAACAAGTTACAAATATAGTTGCTGGTTCATCCGCACTTCTTGTTTGTAGTTCATAATATGTACATCTTTTTGATTTACATCTTTTACAAGTAAACATATCAGTTGATGCTTCCAAGTTTGTATTAAATTTAGAATCATCTCTTTTTATTTTATTTTCTATTAAAATTTTCCAACGGTCTGGATTCATTTCTTGATGTGTCATAAATGCCAACTGTTGTGGAGTTACTTCGTTATTCATAATTTGCTGTAATAAGTTCTCATTCTTTAAATTTAAATATATACTTCTCAATCTATCCAAATATATTTGTAAAAATTTTCTATTTTCCCATTTCTTTAATATTTTCCTTTGTGTTGCTTCTTTAATTGCATATTTATATATACCTATTTCAAGATTTTTTGATTTTTTCTCGTCTTTAATAATACCATTTAATCTACAATGAATATTATTTCTGAATTGTTTTCCTTTATTTTCAAATACACCTAATGGCATTTTTTTTATTATATTATAATTTAATATAATAATTCAATTTTATATAGATTTAAACAATATATGTATTATTATTTATGGATATTGATAATGAAATTAATAACTTATTAGATAAATTAGGTAATTTATATTTTCAAAAAAAAGACTATAAAAACTCTATTAAATGTTTTCTTAAAATTATTGATAAATTCCCTAATGACTATGGTAGAACAGGTGTAATGTTAAATAATTTAGGTATTGCTTATAAGGAACTAAAAAAAAATCATACTGCTATTGTTTATTTTAAAAAAATTATAGAAATTAAGAATGATATACCAGAAGTTTATAATAATATTGCTGTTTGCTATGTCTTTTTAAAAGATTATTTTGAAGCTGAAAAATATTTAAAAATATCATTTAAGCTAAGACAAGATGATATTATATATAAAATGTTAGGTGAACTTTATTTCTATATGAAAGAATATGAAAAGTCTATTTTTTTTTATGAAAAAAGACAAGATAGTAAATCTTATAATTTATGTTTTCCTTATTTGGCAAAGAAAAATTTTCAGAAGGGTTTTGAATTATATGAAATTAGATTGAAAGAAAATGGCATTTGTCATCAGACTGGTCTTAAAAAAAGAGTTGATATACCAAATATATCCTATTGGGATGGAATAAAACCTTGTAATAATTTATTAATTATATATGAACAAGGAATTGGTGATAATGTTATGTATTTCCGTTTTATATTACAAATATCTAAAAAATATCCTAATATGAAAATTACTTATTTTTGTAAAACGAATGTTTCTCATTTATTTCTTGAAACTGATAATATAAAAATAACTAATGATTTAAAACCTTTTTCCTTAATTGGATATGATTATAAATGTTATATAATGTCTTTGCCTTATATTTTAAAAATAAAATCAATACCTCGTATTAATAATTATAATTTTTTAAAAATTGATGAAAGAAAACAAATCTATTGGAAAAATAAATTGAAATCTGATAAATTAAAAGTTGGTTTTACTTATAAAGGTTTATTATCATCATTTATTGAGAAAAATATACCTTTAAAATATTTTGAAGATATTAGTAAATTAAATATTGACTTTATTGTCTTACATAAAAAAGATGAAACTAAAGATGATATGAAAGATATTGATTTCTTTAATAATATAATAGAATATGATATTGACAAAGAATTACCATTTGAGGATACTATACCTATAATACAAAATTTAGATTTAGTTATAACCATAGATAGTGCGATTGTTCACTTAGCTGGTAGTTTAAATATAAATACTATTTTAATGTTAGGTTATGGTTCAGATTGGAGATGGTTTGATAATGAACAAGAATTATGGTATAATTCAGTAGAATTACTGAGAATGAAAGAAAATATAGAGTTATTTCATATTTTACCATTAGTAAAAAATAAAATTGAATTACTTCTTGATAGCAACTAAACTTTTTTCATACATTATTTTATCTTTAATAGACAATGTTTTTGGATATGTTTTTAGAGTAATTGCTTCTAACTTGTTTTTGTAAGATGTTGTTAAGATTCTAGATATGATTTTTTTATTCATTTCTA
>CESB01147275.1_pt1 | contig 13099 bp, 14 predicted proteins | sample 531071 | NCBI WGS metagenome assembly CESB01 (sample SAMEA2621259, study PRJEB7988) | marine metagenome | biome: marine biome (ENVO:00000447); feature: surface water layer (ENVO:00002042); material: "saline water (ENVO:00002010), including plankton (ENVO:xxxxxxxx)" | depth 5 m | reverse complement strand
GTATTTGAGAGGACTGGAGTTGCAAGATTTAACCAACCTTTCCAAATGTAATCAAAAAACTTAGTTGCCAGTTGTGGTTTATTCAATCTTTGAGCTATTTTAGTTGCAACTCTCCAATAGGCATCCTTTGGTTTTTCACCTACTAACAAATATCCTTTAGATATTGTTTTAACATATATCTCTGTATTTGCCCATGATGGAAAATCAACATCTAATTCCCAACCTAAATCTTCTCCGTAGTTTTTTGCCATTTTATATTAGTTTTATTTGTGAGGAGTTTCCATAATTACCAAAAATTTCCTCATCTTTATTTATATCTTTTATTGCTATACCTGTTTTACTATCTATACTTCCTTCTTCATATTTTGTATTTAACAAACACAATGGGTCTGAGAATAGAAAATTACAATCCTTCGTTAGTTTAAATCTAATTTCAGAATCATCATTTAGAATATTATTCCCATAAGAACGAAGTACATATGCTATTACTTCTTTAGGTAACTGTCTGAAAAACTCAAACTTTGTTTTATACCAACCAGTTTTCCCTTTCCATATTGGAAAAACTTGTTCTCCTTTTTTTATATCTACCAAAGCAAATAATCCAACTCCATGAACTGAACTTACTCTTTGATACGATTTAATAGATGAATCAAGATATTCAAGTTCATCGTTTCTTTCTTGTTTATTAAACTTACCATCATAAAAGTAAGTCCAACAAAATTTGTGACTCTTTGGATATCCTTTAACTCCCCAATCAGTATCAACTATTGTGAAGTTTACATCCTTTCTAAATTTACTGTATTCGTATATTGAAAGAATACATCCTTCATTTGCAATACTTTTACAATAATCTTCAAACGAAACATATTTGTTCCATTCTTTTTCTGATGGTTTTTCAAAGAAGTAATCTAACATCTTCTTTTTATCTTCTTCAGATTTATCTATATCAAAGGTTTCATCCTCAGGACAAAAAGTATCCATATAGATTCCATCAAATTTCTCATCAAGTGTTGGTATTATATCAATCCAATCACCATGAATTACTGTAACATTTGGTTTATCTAAACTCCATTTTAATGCTTTATTATAGATGTCCTCTCGGATTTCTATAATTGTTAGTGAATCTACTCCTTTATTATAAAAATAATCTGAAGTAATACCCCACCCATAACCAACATCTAAAATGTTTTTTTGAGGTGATGACATTAAATCTAGCACCTCTTGTTCAAATATAACCATTTATTTTAAAATAAATCATCCCAATCTTCACCTTCATTAGCCTTACTATAATCAGTAGGTCTAACTGCGAAGAAATCTGTGTGAGTGTGTCCACCAGTAAGGTGGTAGAACCATTCTAGTTTTTCTGTTTTTGTTTTGTCAAACTCAAAAATAGAATCATATCCTAGTTCTTTTAATTTTGTATTTGTTCTTTCCTTAATGAATTCTTTTAGGTCATCTGCTTTTAGATTTTCTAAATCACCTAATTCAAACATTTTATCAATAAAGTTACATTCAAGTTCTACAATTAATCTTGCAGCTTCTTCAATAGAATCTTTACATTCATTTTTTAGTTCAGGATACTCATCACACATATGTCTGAATAATTGACAACCCATTCTTGAATGTAGAGATTCATCTCTTACACTCCATTTCATTTGTTGTCCAATCCCTTTTAATAAGTTTCTCATTTGGAAAGAATAAAGAACAGCAAAGGAAGAGTAGAGTGATACACCTTCAGCAAATGCTGAAAATATTGCTAAACTCCTACCAACTTCCTGTCTTGCTTTTGGGTTCTTTTCTAGGTCTTTAAAAGACCAATCCGATGTAGTTTCGGTAAGTAAATCGAACTTTGCTGCAGTTGCAGGTTCATGTAAAAAAGCTGAGAAATCTTCCAATCCTAAAGTTTCATTTAAATAAGAATATGCTGTTGCATGAATGGTTTCTTGTGAACCAAACATCATTGCCATTTGTCTTATCTCATGTTTAGGAAACCAGTCTGTAACCATATTAGTCCAATAATCAGATACCGCACATTCTGTTTGTGCGAATCCTAAAAGGATGTTACCTACTAAATTTTTCTCAGATTCATTTAATCTTTCGTTCCAGTCTTTAACATCACCTTGCATTGGTATTTCTGTATGCAACCAAAATGCCTGTGCTTGTTTTAACCAGCCTTCTGTATAATAAATCGGATACTCAAATGGTTTGAACGGGACTCGTTCTTGGAATAATTTACTCATTTCTTTATAACTTTTTAATATTACTTGTTTTCTTCTACTGATGCTTTTCTATAATCTGTTACTAATTTTTTAATTTCACCAATGTGTTTTCTAGCTCTTGATTTTGCAGCCTTTGATGTTCCATTGTGTTCATCTTCAAATTGTGTAAATAATTCTTTGATTGTTTCGAAAAGTTCTTGTGAATTTGCCATAATGTATTTCCTTTTTGTTTTAAGTGTTCGTGAATATAACTATAATATATATCTAAAATAAAATCGTTATTTTCAAATTATTTTTATTGTGTTATACTATCCCATATTTTCCACATACTTCTTGTGGAGTAATTGACGTCTTTCTATCTGACCAGAAGCCGATTCTTTCGTTGAAAGGATTCCCTCAGCAGATGTTCCATCATATACATCTATGAAACCAGTATTAGTATCCATTTTACATGGAAATGTTATCCCGTCTGGCCCAAATCTATTTTTCATGATATGTGCCCTTGCAGTATTATTCAATTTATCTTTTGATTTTCTACTCCAACTCATAATGAAATCTGCATTCATTACTTTTGCGTATGAATCAGCAATCTTATCAGCCTCAATCACTTCAGAATCAATTGCTGAACGATTAGTTTGAGATGCTGTCCACACTGGTATTCCTAACTCACCACTTAATCCTCTCAAATCTATATAAACTCCACCTTGTTCTGCATATGTGGAATCACTTTTGTTTGAGTAAGATAATAGTAAATCAGCATAATCTACAATGATAACATCGGGTCTATTATCAGTTGCAATCATTTTATCTATATGTTGTTGTATTTTTTTAACAGAAACCCCTTTAGGTGGGAAGTATTTGATTAATAATCTACCTGGTAGCCCTTCTATCTTGGTTGCAACTTCATCTTTTTTGTTTTTTAAATCTGAAGAAGGTATTCTTGTAAATACAGTATCGTATCTTGCACCTACATAATGTTCAGATAATTCCATTGAATAATGAACTACACTTAAACCTTGTCTTACTGCAGATGCTCCAAGTGCTGTTAATATCCAAGTTTTACCTACACCAGATGGTGCAACTACAACTCCTAATTCACCAGGTCCTAAACCACCATCCATTAAATCATTAATAGGTGACCAATCAGTAGGAACTGTTGCCCTTTTTACATCTTCCATACGAAGTTGAAAATCATCTTTATATGAATGACCTAAATCAGTTTCAGTACCAACTTTCATAGCCTTATCTACTAAATCTTTAATCCTATCAAAGTTTCCAGCTTTTAATAAATCAACTGATGCAAGTATTACTCCTTTTAAGTTCTGATTTCTACAAAAAGAAGTGAACTCTTTTTTAATATAATCTAAATCAACATTACCTACTTGAGTGAATACATGTCTAAGTTGTTCAACAATAGTTGTTTTTAGAACATCATTATCAACTTTTGATAGTTGCCCCTTAAAAACATCCATAGTTGGTGGTTTCCTAAACTCGTTGTGGTATTCTAATATTTCATCAATTATCCATTTGTTTGCCTCTGATTCAAAAAACTTAGGTGATGTAATCTCACTAAGAGTGTCTAAGAATTTTTCATCAGTTAGTAATGCAGAAACTACTTTACTTTGGAATGATTGACCGAATTTTGATAAATTATCTGTTTCTTGCATTAATCTGTTATGATGTTACCAAAAGTTGATTTTAACCAATCGTTTATATTACCCATGTTATTAACAACTTTATATTTTAATAAAACTTTCATGAAATCCATTTTGTTTAATGGATTTATTTTTTCGTCGAACTTCTCAAGAATTTTCATCTTGATAGTACCACTAATATCAACTTCTTTAAGTTGCATTAGTTTTTCATTTAATAGAATCTGTTCTTTGGCTTCAATTATATCATTGTATAATTTGATTTTTCCCTTCTTTTCTTCTGCTAACTCTAGTAACTCCTTCGGAGTAATAGTTCGTTCTTCAGTCAACTCAGGAAACCTCTTAAGAAGAGTTTTAATACCACAACCTCTTATACCAGGTATATTATCTGAACTATCACCATCTAATACACGATATATTAACATATTATTAGGATGTAATCCAAACTCCTCTGCAACAACTTTCTGATTATAGATTTTCTTTTTTGTAGGTGACCATATAATTGTTTTTTCATCTACTAATTGTAAGAAATCTTTATCAGTTGACATTATAACTGCCTGTTCATCTTCTTTTAACAATTGTTCAGATATGTATGCCATAACATCATCAGCCTCAACTGAATCATACATCATAAATGATACAGGTAATGAATCAAGAATATCAGCTAACCAAACATATTGTCTTTTCATTGATTCTCTTTCTTCTTCATCATTCATCAAATCATTATATGCACGATTAATTCTTAATTTACTCTTTGAACGATTTGCTTTGTACTCTGGAAATAATTTTTTTCTTCTTTTAGAACCACCTTGTCCATCAAATGTTACAATAACTCTTGATGGTTGTGTTTGTCTAATGGCGTATCCAATTGAACGAAGTGTTCCAGTCACACCACCTACATGGTCTCCATTATCATTAAGTGTAGGAATTGATGTCCAACATCTGATAAATGTATTTAATCCATCAATAATTAAGACACGAGAGTTTTTATGTCTATCTTTATTGTTTTCCCTATCTATTTCTACTGATTCTAAAATGTTTTTGTATAATTCTCTCATATAACTTTTTTCTTTGGGTATGTTCCTTTAACAGATTTTATCCATTCTGGTCCTAATCTGTAAGTCCAATATTCCCCTTGTTTTTCTTTTGCTTTTTCAAGTGTTTTATCAGAATTTCTTAAAACTCTATAATTTAATCTGATTAAAACATGGTCAACATCTAATTGTTCATAATTTGTTTCTGTTCTATCTAACATATTTTCAAATCTAAGATGAATACCACTAGCATCTTTTGTGTCTATTTCTCGTATAAATTTACTTATGTTATCATAAGAACCCATTAGAAATCTATCAACCAATCCTATGTTTAATCTTTGTAAATAAAATAAAGAATCTTCTCTATAACTTTTAATTGCCTCTAAATAATCTACATATTGGTCTGGTCTACTTAGTATAATACAATCGTATTTACTTAAATCAAAATGATTAAATGCAGATTTCCAATGATATAAACCTTTTGGTTCTTTATCTATTTTAGTTTCTTTTAATGGAGCCTCTTCTAATAGTAAACATTTTATGTCCTTATTAATCGAATGAATAAGTTCTTTAGTTACTTTTTCATCGTGTACTATAATCTCATTGTGAGCATCTTTATAGTAATCTCTACTTTTTGTCCAAGTAGAAAAAAATATATCAGTATTGGATGGAATCTTATCCTTCACTAAAGAATAACAATCCTCAAATTCTCTATAAATCCCACCCAATACTAATGCTATTTTCATAAAACCTCTTTTGGAGGGTTGTCAAAATACTTTTCTAAAGTTTCTAACCTTTCATCAGCAGATGCTAATAACTTTAAAGCTTGTGTTGCATTATCCCAAAAATCTTTTGTGGAATGGTCTCCAATTCCAGCAGGAAAGTTTTTTAGTAAATCCAATGATAACAAAGCTTTGTTTCTATCAGCTTCAGCTTCTGATTTCAACATATCGAAAATTCTTTTATCTAGTTTTGCCATAATTAATTATTTTCACCAGGTGCCTCAGTATCAACTACATGATTATCAACATCAAGAGTATCAGATTTGTATTGAAGAATTGTTTGTTCACAAATTCTTTTATAAATTTGTTCTCTCAATTCAACATTATTTCCCATTAAAGGAATAAAATCCTTTGATTGGAATTTAAATACTTCACCTGTCTCAACATCTACATATTCATACCAAGCCCCAGCTTGTTTTAGTAATTTATTTTCTTTCATAACTCCGAGCCATGAACCATAATTATCTATACCTCTTTCAAAGTATATTTCAAAATCAGCCGCTCTTAATGGTGGCCCCATTCTGTTTTTTACGATTTGTGCTCTTACCTTAATTCCTATTGTTCTATCTTTACCATTAACTTTGGTTTTAATCTGTCCTAAATTTTTAAGACGAATTCTAACAGAACTATGGAATGCTAAAGCTTTACCACCACTCGTAGTCCAAGGGTCTCCAAACATTACACCCATTTTTTGTCTGAGTTGATTTGTAAACACAAGAGAAATTCTTTGTCTACCAATCATGTTTGTGATTTTCCTCATCGCTTTAGAGATGATAATTGCTTTATCAGTTGCGTATCCATCTTTTTTATAATCGGATGCCAATTCATTTGTTGTTGAAGCGGCTGCAACAGAATCCACTACGATAGTTACTAACTTATCTCTTGATGCCGTTCTTACCTTTTCAATTATAGTTTCACAATAATCAAAAATTTGTTCAACAGAATCTGCAGATACATAAAGTAATTTAGAAACATCTACACCAATAGCCTCTAAAAATTCTCTACTTACCGCGGTTTCTGTATCAATAAGAACTGCAACACCATCTTGTTTTTGAGTTTCAGCAAGAAGGTGAGCAGCTAGTAGTGATTTACCACTTTGTTCTAAACCTGTGATTTCAGTTATTCTACCTACTGGTAATCCACCATAAGGTCGATTAGATATGGCAACATCCAACATAGCAGTTCCAGTCGAAATCCAACCCTCCACATTAGTAGGTGCCTCATCTGAATCCAAAAAGAATGCAACCTTTTGGTCTTTAGATAATTTATTGAGTTCTCCTGCAAGAATATCTGCTAATTCTGGTTCTTTTTTTATTTTCTTTTTTGCCATGTAATAGTATTAATTGTTAAACAAGTCATCAAATGCAGAAGCTACATCATCGGTTTTCTTTGATGGTGTAGGTTTTTTCTCATCTACATCAAATGGTAAATCATCTGTTTTTTTATTCTCAGATAAAGATTGAGTACTTTCAGATTTAACCGCATCTTCTGATTTATCAGTAGTTGGGTTTAACCATCCTTCTAATACATCTTTTAATTCATCGTAAGATAACTCTGAATATAAATCAGTAATTTCAGTTTGATTTTCTAAAAGTGAAGCAACAGTATCTGCATTATCAGATAATGGTGTTTGACTTGGTTTAACTCTAATAGTAGTAGTTGGATAAGTAGTTCCTGCCTCTTCAGCAGTTTTATACTCGATTGTTAAATCTCTACCACTTGTCGGGTCGGTAATGTCTCCATAATCAGGATCAGCAATATATCCAAGAATCTCTTGATATACAGTTTTTCCGAATCCCCAAAAACGAACACCTTCACCTTCTTCACCTCTAACAATAACAGGTACAAAAGTTCTTAGTTTAGGCTCCATTTGTTTTGCAGCCTTCCAATCTTCTTTATCTCCCATTCTCTTTAGTTTATCCGCAAACTCTACAATAGGGTCTGGTCTACCAAATGATTGTGGTGATAAGTAAGTTTTGTTGTTAATGTTGTAGTGAAAATAAAGTTCTATGAAAGGATTATCTTTGTTGAACTTGTAAGGAGCAATTCTAACTTGTGTTTTACCAGGTGTTGGTTTCCACAGAGAATCACTCTTCTTTTGAGTGTTTTGAAGCTTGTTCAGCCTCCCTTTGATTGCGTTAATATCAATTCCCATAATAAATAAAATTTTAGTTTTTAATGTTTAAGTTTTACAGTTTATTTTAAGTGCCCTGTCACACTTGGTGTATATATAAATATGGCCATTTTCCGAAAACGAAAAATTTATTTTGCCCATTTCTTTCTTTGTACAATTTGTGATATTACACCATATACAGACAAATCTTCATAGGTATCTTGGATATTCTCCCCTACCTCATCTGGTTGTCCTTTTACCACTAATTGTAATAATCTTTGAATCTTATCATTCTTCCTAAACCAAAGACCTGTAAGTGCCACTTTGATATCTTCTTCGGATTCCAAAGATGTACCAACTGATATATTACCTGGCCCATAATTCCTCTGTTTTTTACAGAAGGTAACATACATTTCGTCAAGGATGTTTTTAAATTCTTGTGTAGTTTGTGGATACTTTTCTTCGCAGTACTCCACGGCGGATTGTTTCTTCATATAACATTATTTTAAAGCTAATATAATAAATTAATTTGACAATTCCAAATTTTATTTAAATTATTTTTGCGAAAAATCAATAATTTCAAAAATTCTTGTTGATATCTTTTTAGTCCCATCAACATTTGTCACTATAATTGAGTTTTTAAATTTATCCCAATCGATAGAAAATGTTTTATCCAATACTCCATTGTTTTCTTCTTTCACTAATTCGTTAAGAGCGTTTATTGTGTACAATGTATTAGATTGTTTTTTTCTATGTACTAATATAGTATTATCAAGTGGTTTACTTGGTTGATACTGTGTGTCTATATTATAAGTTACAAACAACTCATTTAAGTTACCTTTATTCTGAAGAACATAGATGTAATTATAAACAATTTTATAATTAGTTCTAATCTCTTGCAGAGATGTTTGTAATTCGTCCTTTGTAGTAAAGGTACATAGTAGTTGAGTTTTCATTAAATTTATACTCCGTATATGGGTTATTTATCCATGTATAAGTATAAAATCAAAACGCTTTTACTATGATTCTATCTTTATGCTCTCAATAGCTAGTTATATATCAAGCTTCAGTTTATAAATCTTTTCTTTCTGCATTTGCACCTGCAATCAAACCACCAGCTCTATCATCATACGCTCTCCAAGTAAGAGCCCAATTCTTTAAAGATTTGGTTTGACCAGTTTCTGCAGTATCTGTTTTTGTAATATATTTACCATCAGCAATTTCTTGATGATTGTGTTCAATTACATCTAATCCATTTGATGTAGTTAAAGTTGAACCAAAGGTTAAGGCTGCCATCATACATTGTGGTCTACTCATTATAACTCTTGCGTTATCTTTACCAACTAACTCATCAAGTTTATCTCTATCTATATGTTTAGCCATTTCAGATGCTAATTGTTTTTCGATTGCAGAAATTTTCTTTTTTTGTGAACCTATTTGTTTTTTAGCAGTAGGTTTTCCTTCTTTTCTTGCTTCTGCTGAATTTTGAATGTATCCAATATCCTCTTTAATTTTTTGAATTTCCTTTTTCATTTTTTGGATATTTTCAATTACTTTATCTTGATTTGTAATTGCCTCTCCAAAACCAGATTCATCCATGATTTGTTTTACTTGTAATGGATTATCTACTATTGAATCTTTAACTCCTAAATCATACCCATCATCTCCTGGTCTACTATGTAATCTATCTCTATATTCTGGATTTGGATGAAATTTTTGATATTGACCAGTTTCACCTGGAAATCCATATGCTTTGAATTTACCACTTTTACCATATTTTACAGAAACTGCTGCTATCTTTTCAACAACACCTTTACCATCTCTATCTACTCTAATTTTATCTCCACTTGGGAAAGTTCCTGCAGATGGTAAATAAGCCTCATCACCTTTGGCTATTTCAGTATCATATAAGGCCATCTCAGCCATATTCTTCATCATTGCTCCAGCAAGTACACCAGATTCTTTATTGAGAGTTTCTGCCATAATTGCATAAGAACTACCAACAGCCTCAGATGCCTTTTCAGATGGTATTTCATATTCGTTAAGAATACGATTCATGTTTTCTTGATGTGTTTCTAATGCTTTACGAACTGATGGTTTTACATTATCACTTCCCTCAAGGTCTTTTAATTTTTCTATTGTTTTTTCAAGAGATTTATTTTGTTCAATAGAGTGTTTTAAATATGCTTTAGAATTTTTTGATGATGGATATACTAAATTACCACTTTCATCAGTTGGACCCATTAATTGATGCATTGATGAATCTAAATATGAATAAGGTTCTTTTGAAAATATTTCACGAACACTTTCATCTTGTTCTGCAGTTCTAATAAATTCTTTATTTGCACCACCGATATCTGGTTTAGATGTTGTAGTTACCTCTTGTTTTACATTTTTACCACCTTTAGTTGCACCTTGTAGTGTGTCTCCCAATGCATTTTCAATTGTATCTCTTAATTCTTCTGAAGTTTTATTTCCTTCTCCACTTAATATTTTACGAGCATCTGGTGATACCTTTCTCATATATACTTTTGGATTTGGTTCATCAGAACCTTTATTTGAATCCAAACCGTATTTTTCAACCATTTTTTCTGCCTGAACTTTTCTTTCTTGAGAATCCTCAAGTGATACTAATGTTCGATAATCATCTCCGAAATCTTCGAATTGTTTTTTATCTTCATCACTTAGGTATTCATAAACATTTCTTACAGATGCCTGATTACCTGTAAACAAATTTTCTACATTTTTTCCTAATGGGTCACCTTTTTTTGTAATTGGAGTAATTCTTTTACCATCCTCTGCTTTTACAGGAGGTTTATTACTTGCAGGGTCATTTGCGGGTAGATTATCTTTATATGATTTTCCTGCTTTACCTTTAAGTGAAGTTCCTTGAGCTGCTTCACCTTCTTCTCCTTTTTTAGTTGGTTTATAGTTTCCACTATCATCCTTAGAGAATGTTTGTGCATCATCATTTTCCTCATCACCTTTTTTTACATAAACACCTTGTCCTTTATGTGAATACTTTTCATCTTCTTCCGCTTCAGTTAGGTTTTGAATTAATTCGTGTTTAATAGAACCCCAACCATTTTCAGTTAGTACCTCTGATAAAATAGAAATGTGCTTAGGATTTTTCCAATCAATCCAAGCCTCATCTATTCTATATTCTACCTCTTCGAATATGTGGTCTATTACTTGTTTCATCATCTATAAATATCTTTAAAAAAGAGTTTTAGCTCTCTTTACTTGACATTGGATTTCATAATCACTCCAATGTTTTGTTGGGGTAGAGTTAGGAAAATAAAAACATTCTCTATCTCCATTTGGAAAAGTTATATATTTCCAATATCCATTTGGTACATGACCACCTGTCGGTAAAACTTCGTGGTCTGGTTCAAAATGTAATACGATTCTAATTTTTAGAGTACCATATTTTTTAGCCCATTCTCTTTCTTGTGCTTCTAATTCTCTCCACGCACCTCTATTTAATTTATCAAATTGTAAAGAACAATTTAAATATGAGAATGTCGTTTTTAGGTTTTCTTTGGTATCGGTAAATGCAGCTGCTGGAGCCATATGTCCTTTATCCCAAACATTATTTTTATAATCATTATTATCTGATGTATAAACTCCTTTTGGTACATAAAAATCCATACTACCTCTATCGAAGTTTTTTACGATATCTCTTACTTCATACTCAACCCAATTAGGTTGTTCTAATGTTTCATTATACGAAACACTAAATACATCATTTTCAATTCTTACATCTGTTCTATCTTGTCCAAAGCTACTTTGAAACACTCCTACGCTTAATAGTAGGGATAAGCTTACTATAAATTTATTCATATATATAAATATTAAACTTCCGAATAGTTATTACCTTTTGTCATCTTGACGGGAAACCCAAAAGATTCGAGAACGGCCACAATCTCTTTTACCTTTTCAGCGTTATCCAATTCAAACAGAAACGAGTCGTAGGTGTAAAGGTTCGGAAGGATGTCGTTATCTACTAATTTTGATAGTACCTCTATATTGAATTCTGTTTCTGTTGCTTGTAAGATGTAGTTGAAGAGTTTTTGTGCATTGGGTTTTTCAATCCATCCCATAGGAATCTTTCTTCCTTTTGGAGTCATTATAAACCCATTTCTCACTGCCTCTTCTTGCATCTTGGATATAAACTTATCCACCTTATCAAAGAATGGAATCTTTCTATCTTCATCGGATACTCCCCCATACAAGATTTTAAATGTTCTTCCTTTGGATTCATCGTACCCACAACCATATTGGTCTGCTAACCATTGGTGAACCGAAGTATCGGGTAACTTATACTTAATTAACTTGCCTATAATCCTAACATGATATGCATCATAATCAAATTGTATAAACTTGTTATCTTCTTTGGGAATGAATATTTCTCTACTACCATCTTTCTTATTAAGAGCGGAGTAATTAATACCTAAGTGTCTATTGGATGGTCTACTTGTTATTGTATAAGGATTGTATTCGGTAAAGGTTCTATTACCTTTAAGTGATTTTTCATTATCTTTCCATCTATCAAGAAATTTTTTCCTATCGACCTCAATCCCCAATCGTTCTATGGCTGAAAGGGTAGGAATCATAGTATTATCTATCCAAGTATTAGTAGTACCAAGATTAAAACTATCAACAATATCCCTTAGAACCTCTCCCCACTTCATTATAGAGATACTTTTACCCAAGTCATCCTTTATACCCAAACGATAGTAAAAGTTCGTTAGAACCTCTAATTTATCCCTCATCGGATATATTTGATTATTTTCAAAGAATAAACAAGTTTGAATATCCTTTAGATTTTTAATATTAAGATTTGTTTGTAGTAATCCTTTTTTATTCCAAACCCATTTTTCTTGATTCGAGGTTGTCAAATCTATTTCTAACTTTTCACAATCATTATGATTGAATGGAAGAATAAAATCTAAATTTTGGAATGTTACATAAAGAAAAGATAATTCATTGTTCATTGGATGACACTCCAAATCACTCCATATAGGAATGATTTTGCACTCTTCATTATTCCAATATTCAAGAAATTGTGCTTTTTCTTTACTTGATTCTACTATAATCATATCGCTAATATACGAATAATATTTTAATTATCCAAATTATTTTTACAATCTTTTTTGTGAAAAAACAATCCACCACATTTACATTTAATGTAATAAACAGTTGATGCAATTACTGGTGAACCAGCAAGAACAGTCCAAATGTTTGGATGCCAATGGTCTCCACAAATTCCTAATATGTGTTTTATAAATTCTATCAT
>CESB01146207.1_pt1 | contig 13109 bp, 9 predicted proteins | sample 531071 | NCBI WGS metagenome assembly CESB01 (sample SAMEA2621259, study PRJEB7988) | marine metagenome | biome: marine biome (ENVO:00000447); feature: surface water layer (ENVO:00002042); material: "saline water (ENVO:00002010), including plankton (ENVO:xxxxxxxx)" | depth 5 m | reverse complement strand
TTCAAATGTTTGAAAAATCAAGCTTAAGAACTAGATTAAGTTTTTATCTGGCTATTAAACAACTTGGTGGTGGAACAATTACTCTCAAATCTAACGAATTACATTTAGGGGAAGGTGGGGAAACACTAGAGGATACTGCAAAAATACTATCAACTTATGGTGATGGTTTCATGCTACGAACAGATAGTGATAAAAAAGTTAATGATTTTAAGAAATATTTATCAATTCCTATAATTAATGGATTGTCACCTTCTTCCCACCCTACACAAGTTTTGTCAGATGTTTTTACCGTTGAAGAAATAAAAAAAAAACCAATATCAAATTTAAATATAGCATGGGTAGGAGACTCAAATAATGTTTTGAATAGTCTTGTAGCTGCATCGATAAAATTTTCATTCAAATTAAATATTGGTTGTCCAAAAAAATATAGACCAAAAAAAAATATTCTAAATTGGGTGAAAAATAGAAACAATAAAATTTCCATTTTTCATGATGCCAAAAAAGCAGTTTTAAATGCTGATGTGATTTTTTCAGACAAAGTAATATCTTTAAATGACAATGTAGATAAAAATAAAAAAAAGAAAAACTTTAAAAATTTTAAAATAGATCAAAAACTAATGAGGTTCGCAAAAAAAAATTGTATCTTTCTTCATTGTCTACCAAGAGGTGATGAGGTTAAAGATGAAGTTTTTAAAAGTAAAAGCTCAAAGGTTTGGCAACAGGCCGAAAACCGAGTACATGTGCAAAAAAGTATTTTATTATATTGTTTTAACAAATTAAGGTAGAGGTATTGGATTATCTGAATTTTGATTTAAATATTTGATTACTGACGCTCTATCTTTTTCTTTCCTAAGACCCGCATAGGCCATTTTAGTTCCCTTAATCCATTTAGCAGGTTTAATTAAAAAACCATTTAATTCCTCAACTGTCCAGTCACGATCATATGCAACTAAAGCTTTAGAGTATTTATATTCAGGGACTGACGCAACCTTTCTACCAACTACATTATATAAGGCAGGACCAATTGCGTTTTTACCACCTTTTAAAATTGAATGACATGCTGCACATTTTTTGAAAACTTTTTCACCCGTTGCTATATCTCCCATCGCCATAAGTGCAACAATATCAACTTTGTTATCTTCGTTTGAAATTGTAGTTGAAATGGCAGTAGCTTCCTCAACCTCTATTGCGTAACCTGGGGTTTTAGGTTTTTCAACATAAAATATGATATCTGATAATTTACCTATACCAATAACTAAAAGAGCTACAAGTAGGACAGCAGCAATAATTTTGTTAATTTCAAAAGAATCCATTTTGATAATTTTTACGAACGTATAGCATTATAAATTGAAAATTGCTTATAATTTACTGTACAATTTTGCCTCTATTTATAATCTAATTTAAATATAAAAAAGACATGAAAACATTAGTTATAATACCATCAAGATTGTCAGCAAAAAGGTTGCCAGGAAAACCTTTATTAAAAATTAATGGTATTTCTATAATTTCGCATGTTTATAAAAGAGCTGAAAAGGCAAATATTGGCGAGGTTTATGTTGCCACTGAGGATCAAGAAATAATAGATGATGTAGAAAATAATGGTGGAAATGCAATTTTAACAAGCAAAAACCATAAAACAGGAACTGATAGAATAAGTGAGGCTTTTTCATTATTAGAGAGAAATGATATTGATTTTGTTATGAATCTTCAAGGGGATGAGCCAAATATTGATATTAATGATATCAAAAATCTAAACGATAAAATGATTAATAATAATTCTGAAATAGGTACTTTAGCTGCAAAAATCTCAAATTCTAAGATGTATGATAATCAAAATATTGTAAAGGTGAAAGTTAGAGAAACAATTGATAAAGCCTCTTTTCCTGTCGCTGATTATTTTTTTAGAAAAATTAAAATTGAGAAAAATATATATCATCATATTGGAATTTATTGTTATGCAGTTAATACTTTAAAGAAACTTACCTCATTATCTCAATCTAATAATGAGATTAAAAATAAACTTGAACAATTAAGAGCACTTGATAACAACATAAATATTAATGTAGCTCTTGCAAGCTCTTCTCCTGTAGGTGTCGACACAGAGGAAGATTTTCTAGCTATAAAAAAAATTATGGAATATAAATAATTTATGGATAAGATTTATTTTCAAGGAACATATGGTGCTTATTCACATTTAGCTGCCCTTAAAATTGATCCAAAAGCAAAAATTATTCCTTGTAAAACTTTTGACGAATGTTTTTCAAATGCATCAAGTGAGGAAAATTCAAAAATAGTAATACCCGAGTCTAATAGAATTACTGGAAATATCGGTATTGAGTACTTAATTTTTAAGTATAGGCTTAATATTTACTCTGAATATTTTCAAAAAATTGAACATAATTTATTAGGTCATCCTGGTGTGAAGATTAATGAAATTAAGAATGTGTATTCACATGCACAGGCTTTATCTCAATGTTCAAAATTTATTAAGAAATATAATTTAAATGAAAATGTTAGAGCAGACACTGCTGGATCAGCAAAAATGATATCAAACAATAAAAATAAGGAAGACTCGGCTATAGCCTCATCATTAAGTGCAGAAACATATGGATTAGAAATAATTAAAAAAAATATTGAAAATGAGTCGGGAAATTTAACTAGATTCCTTGTTATGGGAAAAAAAATAATTCAACCTGAGATGGGTAAAAAAAAATATATAACTTCTTTTTTATTTAAACTTAAAAGTAAGCCTGCAGCACTCTACCAATCTCTAGGCGGATTTGCTATAAACGGTGTAAATTTAACAAAGCTGCAAAGTTACCCGGAAAAAAATTCTTTTGATTCATTCTTTTTTTTATGTGATCTTGATGGACATATAGATGAGCTTAAGGTTCAAAAATCTCTGGAGGAGCTTGGTCTACATTGTGAGGATTTTCAAGTTCTAGGAGTTTTTGAGGCAGATCCTATAAGAGAAAAAAAGCAATAATCTTTTCTTGTAGATTGGAAAACATTACTGCTATAATACTTTCGGAGGCTAGAGGTGGATGCTGCTTGAACCCGACCAGATCTTAACGGAAGCAGTCGTAAAGACAGTTATTCAGGTTCTAGTCTCCTAAATTTTGAAAAATGAATAAAAATATAAAAGTTCTAGCTTTAAAATACAGGCCCCAAATATTTGACGATTTAATTGGTCAAGAAGTTGTTGCTAAAACCATAATTAATTCAATAAAGACAAATAAAATTCCCAATGCTTACCTTTTTACTGGGATCAGGGGAATTGGAAAAACTACAATAGCAAGAATTGTAGCGAAATCGTTAAATTGTACAAAAGGTACTGAAGTTATATGTAAAGATAATCTCTGTGAGAATTGCTTAGCTATTACAAATTCAAATCATATTGATGTTTTAGAGATGGATGCAGCAAGTAAAACTGGGGTAGATGATGTTAGAGATTTAATTGAATTTTCAAGATATGGCCCGACTTCAAGTAAATATAAGATTTTTATAATTGATGAGGTTCATATGTTAAGTAAACAAGCGTTTAATGCGTTGTTGAAAACTCTTGAAGAGCCACCCAGCTATTTAAAATTTATTTTTGCAACAACTGAAATTAAAAAAATACCAATTACAGTTGTTTCAAGATGCCAAAGATTTGATTTATCTAGAGTCAAATCCTCAGAATTATTTGAATTTTTGAAAAAGATTAAAGAAAAGGAAAAAGGAAAAGTTTCAGATGAAGCTTTAAAATTGATTGTTAAAATCTCTGAAGGCTCAGTTAGGGACGCACTATCATTACTTGATCGAGGATTATTAAGTATAAATAATAATGGAGAATTAGATTTAAATTTAGCTCAAAAAATATTTGGATATTTTGGAAAATCTCAAATGATTGAGTTATTTCAGTTAATTCTTAATGGTGATGAAAGTGGTGTAATAAAACTTTATAGAAAAATTTATGATCAAGGTGTCGAGCCCAAAATTTTTATTAACGATTTTTTAGAAATCTTATATTTTTTAAAGAATATTGATTTTTTAAATTTAGAAAGCGTAAATTTTTCTTTGAACGATGAAGAATTTAATACGATTAAAAAAATTTCAAATATTGTTGAAAAGGATGTTTTAATTTTATTTTGGCAATTTACAATAAAAACACTTGATGAATTAGATATTGTCTCTAATCAACACCTATCAATTGAAATGTTTTTAATGAGATTAATCTATTTAAGTAGTTCTGAGCATAAAATTGAACCAACTCAAAATGATTTAAATAAAAAAAATGTTGAAAAAAATAAAGAAGAGATACCCTCGCTTATGACTAATAATGATACAATAAGTCAAATTAAGAATGTTTCTCAAGAAAAGAATATTAAACTAGATCCAGAGATAAAAACTAAAATGTCAAAAAAAAATTCAATTAGCACCCTTGAGGAATTATTGAATATATGCACTTTAAAAAAAGAAATGAAATTAAAATATGAGTTAGAAAAAAATGTAAACTTAGTTAAATTTGAAATAGGAAGAATAGAAATTTCATTTAATGATAATTTAGATAAAAATTTTGTTAAAGATTTATCAAGTAAGCTCCATGAATGGACAAATCAAAGGTGGATTATAAGTTTTAGTAAAATGATTGGTGAAATTTCATTGAAGGAAAAGCAAAAGAAACAAAAATTAGAATTAATTTCGGAAGCTAAAGATACCCAATTATATAAGACAATGTTGAATTATTTTTCAGATGCTGAATTGATTGATATAAAAACAAAAGAAACTGAGGATTAATGACAGATTTTTCAAAAATTCTAGATAAGGCAAAAGAGTTAGAGATCAAAATGAAAGAGAGCCATGAAAGAATAAAGAATATAAGGGTTGAGGGTATTTCTGGATCAAACTCTGTTAAAATTATTTTGGATGGAGAAGGTGAAATGCAAAAAATCGAAATATCTGATGAAATTTTAAAAGAGGATAAATCTATAATCGAAGATTTAATAGTTGCGGCACATAATAATGCCAAAGCGCAGTTAAAATCAAAAACTTCTGAAGAAATTTCGAAAGCAGCAGGTGGTATTGGAATTCCTGGATTTAAGTGGCCAATTTAATTAATGCAGAAAATTAATGAAATTGATGAATTGATAAAAATAATTTCAAGACTTCCTGGGCTCGGTCCAAAATCAGCAAAACGTATAGTATTAAAATTAATAAATAATAGAGATGAACTAATAAAACCTTTGGCAAGTATTTTAGCTCAAGTTTATAAAAATGTTACTCGTTGTAAATCTTGTGGTTCATTAAGATCTATTAATCAAGGATGTATAAATTGTGAAAATATAAAAGAAAAATTTAATAAAGTATGTGTAGTCGAAGATATCGCTGATCAATGGTCAATTGAAAATTCAAATATTTATAAAGGTTATTTTCATATTCTTGGTGGTACATTATCTTCAGTTGGTAATAAAAAAGAGGATCTCTTAATTAATTCTTTAGTTGAAAGAGTTAACAAAGACAATATTGAAGAAGTTATTTTAGCAACAAGTGCTACAGTTGAAGGACAAACTACTGCATATTATATTCAAGATAGTTTAAAAAATACTAATGTCAAAATAACTAAACTTGCACAAGGTCTGCCTGTAGGAGGAGAAATTGAAAGTCTTGATGATGGAACTCTTTTTTCTGCTTTCAAAAATAGATCAAATCTAAAGAGCTAGTTTTATAGAGTTTTTTTCTTTATCCTATTTAAATGTAGAAGTGGCTCTGTGTATCCCGAAGGTTGTTCTTTGCCTTTAAAAATTAGTTCACATGCAGTTTGAAAAGCAACAGAATTGTCAAAATTATCTGACATTTTTTCATAGTTTTTATCATCTTTGTTCTGTTCGTCGACAATTTTTGCCATTTCTTTCATTATATTTATTACCTGAATTTTTGTTGTGATCCCATGATGTATCCAATTTGCAATATGTTGAGAAGATATCCTCAATGTTGCTCTGTCTTCCATGAGGCCAATGTTATTAATATCGGGAACTTTTGAACAACCAATTCCTTGATCTATCCATCTTACGACATACCCAAGTAGAGTTTGCGCGGAGTTTGAAATTTCTTTATTTATTTCCTCTACTGACCAATTTGGTCTATCAGCTATAGGTATATTTAAAAGATCATCTAATTTAGATTGTTCTCTATTCAGAATTTTTTTTTGCTCATCAAAAATATTAATTTGGTGATAATGTAAAGCATGTAAAGAGGCTGCTGTTGGAGAAGGCACCCATGCACAATTAGCTCCTGATTTTAAGTGACTTATTTTATCTTCCATCATTTCTTTCATTTTATCTGGCATAGCCCACATGCCCTTTCCTATTTGCGCTCTATTAGAAAAACCACATTTTAAACCTACATCAACATTATTATTCTCATAAGCTTTGATCCATTTTGATAATTTCATATCACCTTTTTTTATCATTGGGCCAGCTTCCATTGATGTATGCATCTCATCTCCAGTTCTATCTAAAAATCCAGTGTTAATAAAAAACACTCTATTCTTAAGAGTTCTTATGCACTCTTTTAAATTAGCCGATGTTCTTCTTTCCTCGTCCATAATGCCAATTTTACATGTGTACTTTTTTAAATTTAATACCTCTTCAACTTTTGTGAAAATTAAATCTGTGAATGCGGTTTCGTCTGGTCCATGCATTTTAGGTTTCACTATATAAATTGAGCCTTTTCTAGAATTTCTTTTTTTTTTCAAATCATGGATTGCCGCTGCTGTAGTGATAAAAGCGTCCATAATACCTTCGGGCACCTCTGTTCCATCTTTTAAAATTATTGAAGGATTTGTCATTAAATGACCTACGTTTCTAATTAAAAGTAAACTTCTGCCATGAAGTTTTAATCCTTTTCCCTCAAATGAAACATAGCTTCTATCAGGATTCAATTTTCTTTCTAAAATTTTGCCATTCTTTTCAAATTCAATCTTTAAATTTCCTTTCATTAAACCCAACCAATTTCTATAACAAGCTACCTTATCTTCAGAATCAACAGCTGCAACGCTATCTTCATTATCGCAGATTGTTGAAATTGCTGACTCAGCTATAACATCACTTATACCAGCTATGTCATGAGCGGCACTAAAAGCACCTGGGTTAATAATTATTTCAAAGTGAAGCAGATTATTTTTAAGAATTATTGCCTCAGGTTTTAGAGCATCTCCTCTATGCCCTACAAATTTACTTTTATCTTTTAACCTATATTCATAGTCATCTTTAAAAATTATTAACTCATTATTAATTACTTTAAGTGCTGCAATATTTTTCCAACTTGTGCCTTCTACAGGTATATATTTATCAAAAAATTCTCTTACATACTTTATTACCTCCTGTCCTCGATTTGGATCGTATCTTTCACTCCCTCCTTCCTCAGACTCAACAATGTTCGTTCCATACAAACTATCGTATAAACTTACCCATCTTGCATTAGCTGCATTAAGTGTGTATCTGGAATTCATTACTGGAACAACAAGTTGTGGTCCTGCAATTTTACATATTTCATCATCCACATCATTGGTTTCAATTTTAAAATCTGGGCCTTCGTCTTTTAGATACCCAATTTTTTTGAGAAATAATTTATAATCAGTGATAGAAGTTTTGTTACCTTTATTTTGAATATGCCATTTGTCTATTTTTTTTTGAAGGTCTTCTCTAATATTTATTAATTCTTTATTGTGTGGAGCTAGCTCATGAACAACTTTATCAAACCCACTCCAAAATTTTTCTGGTGAAATTTCAGTATTCTTCAAAAGCTCGTCATTAACGAAATATAGGAGATCTTTAGAAATTTTAAGATTATTTATATTAATATATTTTTCTTGCATATCACTTATAACCCCATCTGTATTTTTGCCTGAGAGATTTACTCCTTCGGCGGAAATTATCACTTTCCAGAGTGTTATGCTTTATCGGTCCTTGTTACCTGAGAGTTTCCGGGGTGGTTGCTCCTTCGGTGCTAAATATTTAGTCTCTCCCGATAAGATAAATTTACTAGTTAAAGTCTTTAAGTCAATTGTTTAATATGCACATAAATAAACATTTTATTGCCTTTTTTGTTTTTTAGGTATTATTCTAATTTAAATGAAAAATTACTTAAATTTTGAAACTGACATCAAAGATCTAGAAAATGAATTAGAAAAACTTAAAGATCCTTACAATCAAGAGGGTTTATCAGAGGTTGATACTGATAAAATTTCAAAAACTCAAAACGATTTAGATAAAAAACTAGAGGAAATCTATTCAAATCTAGATCCATGGCAAACTACAATGGTTGCCAGGCATGAAGACAGACCAAAATCAAAATTTTTTATAGATAATTTGTTTGAAGATTTTGTTTCTTTAGCTGGAGACAGATATTATGGAGAAGACAAGTCAGTTATAGCTGGATTTGCAAAATTAAATGGAAGTTCAGTATTAGTAATTGGCCAAGAAAAAGGAGAGGATTTAGAGTCTAGAATTGAGAGAAATTTTGGTATGATGAGACCAGAGGGATATAGAAAAACTATTCGTCTGATGGAATTAGCAAATAAATTTAATATTCCAATTATTTCTTTTGTTGATACACCGGGGGCTTATCCAGGAGTTGGAGCAGAGGAGAGAGGACAAGCTGAAGCAATTGCTAAATCAATCGAATGTTGCATGAAATTAAAAGTTCCAACATTAGCAATTATAATTGGTGAAGGTGGTTCAGGGGGAGCGATAGCACTAGCTTCATCAAGTAAAGTATTAATGTTAGAAAATGCAATTTACTCAGTCATTTCTCCAGAAGGATGTGCAACAATATTATGGCGAGACCCTAAAAAAATGCTAGACGCTGCAAAAGCAATGAAATTATCCTCCAATGATCTTTTGGATTTAAATGTGATTGACGAAATAATAAAAGAGCCATTAGGTGGTGCTCACAGAGATAGGAACTTAATTTTAAGCAATGTTCGTAAATCAATTTTAAACAATCTTGAAGTTTTTAAAGAAATGTCACCCGAAGATATTTTAAATCAAAGAAAAAATAAATTTTTAGAAATTGGAAGAGGAAAAGGATTCATAAGTAACCCTGATAGTTTGACTGCACTGGAATCCAGAACAGGCAATATCAATCAACTTTTTAAAAATAAAAAAAACTCAATTTATTTGGCTATATCACTCTTAATAATTTCAATTTTTTTGATTTATATTTTATAAATTACCACAACAATATTTGTATTTTTTTCCTGATCCACAATAACAAGGCTCATTTCTTCTCATTTTTTTTCCTGAAATTTTTTGTTTATTTTCATTTTTTGTTTTGTCTTCATCATTTACATTAGATTGCACAACTATTTGTAAATTCATTAGAATAGTTATGTAATCAATTTTTAATTTATTCAATAAATTTGAAAATAAATCGAAGGCCTCCTTTTTATACTCAATTAAAGGATCTCTTTGGCCATACGATCTTAAGCCTATAACTTGTCGCAATTGCTCAAGATATTGTATATGTGATTTCCAGTTTAAATCAATTGACTGTAAAAAAATTTTTTTTTCTATTTCTTTTGATTGATTTGTTCCTAAAATTTTTATTCTTTCTCCACGATTATTATTAAATTGTTCAATTATTCTTTTTTTAAAATCATTATCTTTTAATTCAATAAGATCTTTAATCTGATTTTCATCTAAATTTTTTCCCATTAAACTTTTTAGTTTTAAATCAAACTCTGAATTTTTAGGTCCTGATAACTTGATTGCTTTCAATTTAATTAAGTCATCAATTATTTCTTTTAAAAAATTCTCAGAATATAAAAAAATATCATCACTTTTCATTATATCGTTTCGTTGAGAAAAGATTACTTGTCTCTGATCGTTAAGAACATTGTCAAATTTAATCAAAGTTTTTCTTATGTCAAAATTTCTTGCCTCCACTTTTTGTTGTGCGCGCTCTAAAGCTTTATTTATCCATGGGTGATCAATACTTTCACCATCTTTTAATCCAAGTTTTTGCAAAATATTGTTCATTGACTCAGAACCAAATATTCGCATGAGATCGTCCTCTAAACTAACATAAAATATTGAGTTTCCTTCATCACCTTGTCTTCCGGCTCTACCTCTGGCTTGATTATCAACTCTTCTTGACTCCATTCTTTCGGTACCAATTACAAAAAGACCTCCTAAAGATTTTATTTTTTCTTTATTTATTCTTAATTGATCATCTTGAAAAAATCCTTTTTTTCCTCCAAGCTGAATATCCACACCACGACCTGAAATACTCGTGGTAATTATCAAAGAGCCTTCTTTACCTGCATTAGCAATTATCTCAGCCTCATTTTCATGATTTTTGGCATTCAATATAACGTGTTTTATTTTTTCTTTATCAAGTAACTTTGAGTAAACTTCAGATTTATTAATACTAGATGTAAAAATTAGCAAAGGTTGACCCGATTGATGACACTCTTTAATTTTTTTAATTATAGCAAAATTTTTTTCTTTTTCAGTTCTAAAAATTTGATCATTAAAATCTTTTCGTATCATGGGATTATTTGTAGGAATTACAACGACTGATAAATTATAGATTTCAAAAAATTCTTCAGCCTCTGTTGCTGCTGTTCCCGTACATCCTGCAATTTTTTTATAAAGTTTAAAATAATTTTGATAAGTTATAGAGGCCAATGTTTGATTCTCAGATTGAATTTTGATTTTTTCTTTAGCTTCAAGAGCCTGATGAAGTCCATCCCCAAATCTTCTTCCCTCTAATATTCTACCTGTTAGTTCATCAATTATTTTTAAATTTCCATCTTTAACTATGTAATCTTTACCTTTTTCAAATAAATGGTTTGCTCTTAATGATTGATTAACATGATGAACTAAAGCTAAATTTTCTGGATCGTAAAAATTATTATTTTTTAAAATTCCCGCATTAGAAAAAATCTTTTCAACATTATTGATTCCTTCATTTGTTAAAAAGATATTTTTATCTTTTTCGTCTATTTCGTAATCATTTTTATTAAGTTGGTTTATTAGTTTATCAATTGATAAATATTGATGTGTCTTATCTTCTGTTGCACCAGAAATGATTAAAGGTGTCCTTGCTTCATCAATAAGACAAGAGTCTATTTCATCTACAATTGAATAATTATGTTCCCTTTGGACTTTTTCATCATTCATATATTTCATGTTATCTCTTAGATAATCAAAACCAAGCTCACTATTAGTTGCGTAGGTAATATCACAATTGTAATTCATCTTTCTTTCATGATCGTCTTGGTTGTTATTGATAAATCCAGAAGTCATGCCTAAATAATTATAAATAAGACCCATTTCTTGTGAGTCTCTTTTTGCTAGATAGTCATTTACGGTAACTACATGAACACCTTTTTCTTCAAGTGCGTTCAGATAAGCCGATAAGACAATTGTTAAAGTTTTACCTTCTCCTGTTCTCATTTCTGCAATTTTATTTTCGTGAAGAACTATTCCTCCAATTATCTGAACATCATAATGTCTTTCACTCCTCACTCGTTTTGAAGCCTCTCTTACAAGAGCAAAAGCCTCAGGTAGAATTTGATTAAGGCTTTGGCCGTTTTTAATTCTTTCTTTAAATTCCTTGGTTTTTTCAGGAAAATTTTCTTCATTAAGACTTTCAAAGTTCGTCTCTAATAAATTAATTTTTTTTACAATTTTGCTAATTCTATCCAGCTCTTTCTGGTTGCCAGATTTGATAAATTTAGAAATAAAGTTTAATGGGTTAAACATGATTTTTGATATATAATTTAATTATGATCTTTAATATAATCATTTAATAAAATTTTTAAACGTTATGGGAATTAATTTATCAAACTTTTTGTCGTCAAAAACAAAAAATCGAAAAATGAACGAATTTCAAGATCTTGACCACTTAGATGGACTATCAATTTCAACAGTATCAGCAAATTTGTATAAAACTCAGAGAGATGATTTGGTGATGTTTTATTTTAGGGAGGGAGCTAATTTTGCTTCTGTATATACTCAATCTAAGATTCTTTCCGAAAACATTAAGTGGAATTTAAATCAGAAAACAAAAAAGATCTTTTCTTTATTAGTAAATACTGCAAATGCTAATTCATTTACAGGAGAACAAGGATATAAAAGTATGCAAATTTTGTCAGAAATTATTGCAAAAGAATTATCTGAGAAACAAATACTAGATGAGGATAAGTCAGAGAAAATAAAACCAAAAAATATTCTTTTTGGATGCACAGGAACAATTGGAGAAAAATTTCCTTTAGAGAAAATTAAATTAAAAATACCTGAGTTAATCGAAAAAATTAAATATACTCAAAATAAGTATGTATGGATGAAAGCAGCTCTTGGTATCATGACTACTGACACAGCACCTAAAATGGCTATGGAGGAGTGTTTAATTGGAAAAACTCCAATTAAAATTTACGGCATTGCCAAAGGTTCGGGAATGATACAACCTAACATGGCTACAACATTAGGTTATATTTTTACGGATGCGGAAATACCAAATGAAATATTAAAAAAATTATTAAAAAAAAATATTGAAAATACATTTAACGCTATAAGTTGTGATGGAGATACAAGTACTAATGATATGTTATCTATCTTTTCTACCGGCAAAGCAAAACATGGAAAGATTAACAATGTTTCTGACCAAAAATTAAAATATTTTGAAAAAGCTTTGAATAAAGTTTTATTAAATTTAGCTAAAAGAGTGGTAGCTGACGGAGAAGGCGCATCAAAGTTTATAATAATTAATGTTTCAAACTCAACAACAGAGAATGAAGCAAAAAAAATTGCTTTTTCGATTGCAAATTCACCTTTGGTAAAAACTGCAATAGCGGGGGAGGATCCAAATTGGGGTCGAGTCGTTATGGCAATAGGTAAATCAGAGGCTACTATAAATTTAGATAAATTGTCTGTTAAATTTGGTGAGTTTAATATTGTGCATAAAGGAAAACTTTATGGTCAATATAATGAGAAAGAAATTGCAGATTATATGAAAAATTCTAACATTGAAATTAACGTTAATGTAGCAACTGGTAATAAACATTTTACAGCCTATACAATGGATTTAACTAAAAAATATATAGAAATTAATGCAGATTA
>CESB01127351.1_pt1 | contig 13112 bp, 15 predicted proteins | sample 531071 | NCBI WGS metagenome assembly CESB01 (sample SAMEA2621259, study PRJEB7988) | marine metagenome | biome: marine biome (ENVO:00000447); feature: surface water layer (ENVO:00002042); material: "saline water (ENVO:00002010), including plankton (ENVO:xxxxxxxx)" | depth 5 m | reverse complement strand
CCGCAGATGAAAGGGGAATCGACAACTCCCCGTTTGTTACCTTTTGTATCAGATTTTGCAATAAGACAAAAGGTGAAGTATTTATACTAGTAGGAATACCTAGTTTTGTCAACCAGGTGGGTTTCCCGTATTTTGTTGTTGGGCGGAGTTTTCAGTAATCCGACCAAGGTAAGGATCATAGTTCATGTAGTCCCTGATGTCAATACTTGCACCTGTCTGTTGCCAAAAGTTCGACTGCACTTGATAGTTTCCTTTATGAAATACATCAACGTGCTCAGGGTGAATACTAGAACCCAACTCCGTCCTGTATAGAAGCATGGGCATGGAATATGTGTTTCCAGAATTATAAATCAAGTCATCAGCAACTGGACGTGGTTTAACACCTTGATCAAGTTTATATTTTTCTCCACGACAATGAAGACGTACTAGTTTCTCTGCGTGATACCTATTAATCAAATAGCAAGCAGTAGAAAAATCATTAACAAACCTCTTGTGAAGTTTGACATGAATATCACCAGTACAAATAATTGCAATTTGCATGACATCCCAATCGTATGGAATGTTTGCATAGAAATCAGACCAAGTGAAATTCCAATACTTCACCAAGTCTAGACTACAATCATCCTCCATGATGACCGCGTATGGACTGTCAGAGGTCTCCAGATAGTGCTTCAACGCCTTCAGATGGGACGTAGTGCATCCAATCTCTCCAGAGGTCATCATCTCTGGATATCTCCCCGCAAGGATATCACTAAGATCATCATCTCTACCATCATAAGCAGAGATCCTTTCATAGTTATCCACTTCCCAATATTTAAATTGGTTTTCCATATACTCACGTCTTTCTGGTTGCCCATCAAGATTGAGATAATAGATTGGTCCGATACCTTTTAGTTTGAATGTTGATTTATTTTTATCCATCATGTTCCAAAATAAAGAATCCATTTCCATAGGGATAAGGTCCAACCCACTTTTCTTTCATAGAACCAAAAGAGTATGAAAATTTGGTCAGTCTAAATCCTTGCGATTCAAACATCTTTATCCACCACTCTTCATCTTTCTTTGTGACATGGGTAATGTCAACTTCATATTCTCTAATCCTAAATCGATCTTCATCCCCAAGGGGGATGACAAAAAAGAATTGATTAGACTTTCTTGCAAAGTTTTGAAGGACTCCAGGAAGATCCTCTTCTTCAATGTGCTCTAAAACATCCTTGCAAATCAAAAGATCATACACGTTGTCATTAGGAAGAGACACATAGTCTTTGACATTTGGATGGCAGTTTTGGACTGCGTACTCACTAATATCCTCTCCGTATGCATCACATCCAATGATACGAAGAGCATTGACTAGAAATCCTTTAGCACACCCATAATCTACACAGGTTTTAAAATCAAAGTATTCTTTGATATCAAGTGCCTCTGGAATAGACCGAGTAGGCATCCACTTGTAATTTTCGTATCCAGAAATGTGTTTCCGAATACCATCTTCATAATAATCCTTTGTAAACATAGTCAAGCAAAGTCATTGTGAATCGTATCAGTGAGTATGTCATCCATCAATTCGTTTTGCATAGCATACTTACAATAGTGACAGGCATGGTGTCTCAAAGTAGGTCCTTGATTATAGAAGTCTTCGATACCATCAATATCACAAACAGCAAACTGTGATTCGGGAACATAATTGTAATTGTTCTCGATAGACAGTTCTGCTGATGGACAAGCGTAAATGTACCCGTCAGTAAACAGGAATGGTTTGACCATGTGCATATAGCAATGATCGTTTCTACGCTCGCCTTTGAAATTAAAGTCAGACAAGAAAGCAGACTTTAATTTTCTACCACGATCTTCTTCATATGCTTTGATGATGCCACGGATAGTTTCGATGTCCTTCTCCGTCTCTTTGACATCCTTGATAGCATTAAAGGCGATGCGGCAAGGAATTTGTTTTTCCTCCACCCAGTCTAACATACGAATGAAATTTTCGGTAGTCTGAAATTTCTTGGAAAGAACACGCTTGTTCTTCACGTCAGACCATTCACCAGTAATGTTGGGGTTCTTAGAAGTCTCCAAGTTTTCATCCCAAACATATGCAGCAGAGGGTTTGCAGTTAGTGCCTTCAAAGACACTCAGGTCATAGTCATAACCTTCATAGAACCCATACATTCCAAGACGTACCCAGTCAAATAGTTCTACGATATCTTTCTTGATAGGACGATCAGCACCAAAACGTGCTCCATTCGTGCAGATACCGAGACTAAATCCAAGATCCTTTGCATACTGCACAATCTCTTTAAAGTGTGGGTGGATACTTGGTTCTCCACCACCAGTAAACTCTACCCCAGTTACACCAATCGCCTTGAAACTTTCAAGTGCTTGGAATACTTTTTCGGTAGGCATCTTTTCAGAAATGTCCCTGTTTGCAAAACAGCAGAATGAACACGTCAGATTACAGGCATTCGTCAAAGAAATATGTGCCATGATTGGAGATGCAGGTTTCCCCTGTTGGAGATCCTGCAACTTGTCCATGTGCTTTACAAGTTTGGAAAGATTACTACTATAACTTCTTCCCTGAACTTTATCATCTTCTTTTTTAAACGTCCCGTCTTCATTGAAGATCGGTTGTCCTTTATATGGTACTGTAGTCATTAGTAATGTTCCTTCCACTGGTGAATTACTGGGTATTTTTCAATGTCTTCTCCTCTCAATGCTTCCGCTAACCAAGGAGCTGCTTCATATTTATACCCTCTTTTGTTATAGTGATATGTAATATTTGCATCAACTGCACCTAACATATCCCATCCTGAAGGGTCTTCTGCCTGAAGTTTATCATGATTTTCTTCAATGTCTTTTACAACATCATCGTAAATCTCAAGGAAGATCTTTGCATTGTACATAGATCCTCCGCACATACCATAGTTACCACCGTCTGTTCCAGAAGATTTTTTGATTTCATCTAGAAGTTTTTGTTTTAGTGGACCCCCATGACGGACACCTCTAAGAGCAAATGGAGAGTCGATATCAAAATGCTCACGCACCCATACGTCATCTTCCATAATCATAATATAGTCCATCTTGGTTTCATCGCAAACCAATTTCTGCCTCTTCCACCACTCTAGGGTTCGGTATGCATTGTAGAGTGGTGGATAATTATTCTCTGCGTTTCCATAAATGTTTTCACGCATGAAGAATTTGCAGTTGTATTTTTCTGCATAGTCAGAAAAATCGTCCCCACCATCAGAGATGAGGACTAATGGATTATCTGGGAAGTTATTTCTAAAATTTTCTATAGCAAATTCAAAGGATTTCGTCTTCCTAAAAACCTGATAAAAAACTCCAAACTGTGGTCCATCATTCATTTCGCTTTACCAAACAAATAATCTTCAATAACAACGTAATCCATTTGAGTATTATTTAGAGCATATAATGCATCTTCAATTGTAGACAAAATAGGATATCCTCTGATGTTAAACGATGTGTTCAACAGAACATTCGTCTCTGATATTTTACCAAACTCTGTCAACAGATCATAGAAATGCTCATGCGAATCTTCAGTAACAGTTTGAAGTCTGGCAGTATTATCAGCATGTGTAATAGAGGGAAGAGTTTTAACATACTCTTCTTTCACCCTAGGAGCATAACTCATATACTCCATATTTTCAAAGTCTTTAGATTCAAAGTATTTTGAAGCATCTTCTTTTTTGCAGAAGGGAGCAAAGGGACGATACCACTCACGGAACTTGACCTTGGCATTCAAAATGTCTTTCATCTCCCTAATGTTAGGGTCACAGACAATAGAACGATTACCAAGTGCTCGTGGTCCTACTTCAGAATTTCCATAAACAAATCCAATGATATTACCATCTTTTAGTAGTTTAGCAGACTCTGCCTTGGTAACTTTCTTGGCATCATAGCACTGAATGTATTGATCTAGTTCATCCCTATCAAGTAGAGGTAAACCAGAATACGTAACGTCTACCCTCTTTTTAGGTTTTTGATAAAGCAGCATGTGACCCAAGGATAATCCACTATCGTTAGGACAAGGGCAAACATACACTTCTCTATCATATGTGTCTTTATACTTTTGATTGACTAGGACATTCAAAGCACATCCACCAGTCATAACCAAAGGCAGTTCTTCATCATATTCATCCAAGATAGGATTCAAAATATCAAAGAAGCATTCTTCAAATGCATACTGCGACGTTGCAGCAATATCATACGCCTGTTGTCCACTAAAGATATAGTTATCGCTAGGATTGCCCCAAGGATCATCAATATTTTTAAATTCAATACCGATACTCTCTGACAGTTTTCTATAATCTTTATCTACGAAAAACTCCTTGAATGCTGGGACATACTCCATAATAGGATTGCCATATGCACAAAGTCCCATCAATTTACCAGAGATTGCTAATTGCTTCTTGCTAGTGCTTGCAACCTCTTCAAGTAGAGATCCACAAAGAAGATATGCTCCACCAAAGTCACACTTCACTCTCTTTAAAAAAGTCAGTTCATTATAATCGATGTAGTAGACATTAAAGAATCCATCATCCCCACCACCATCGTATGAAACAACTAGTGCCTTTTCAAAAGGTGATTGATAAAAAGCAGAGGCAACATGGGTCTGGTGATGCGATGCAACTGTTCCTGCTTTCTCGCAATTAAAGACATCAGTTAGAGGTTGAGTAATTTCTAGGTATCCATCAGATCCAACCAGAGCACACTCATAATCATTTTCAATGCCCCATTCTTTTTCAGCAATGTCTCTACATTGCCTCAAGATATCGAGTTGATAGTCGGGACTATTATCAGCATGAAGTCTGAAATATCTTTTCTTTACTAACCGTTCTATTTCTATCAAGTAGTACTTGTCATTCTTGGCATCATAGAAAGAAACGTTTGCATCATGTCCAGCAAAAATACTAACTAAATTTTTCATTGATACCTCTCAATAATTTGTTTCATAGCAGGCACATAGTATTTTGAAACCACATTTGACCACTCAAATGTTTTTCCATATTCTAAAACCTCCTCTCTATTTGCAGCGGAGTATTCTCTATTCTTGACAATCTCTGATTCTACAAAAGCAATATCTCCGATCTTCTCTTCTGGAATCACAGTGATGAATCCTTTACTGGTATCAAGATTGGCAGCTGCCCATTGACTCACAACCACTCCCAGACCCGCCGCAAACGCCTCCAGACAAACGAGAGGGTGTGCTTCGCCATCACTCAACAGAATCAAGTTTCCGAACTCTGTCAGGTTCTCGTAGAGGTGATCCTTTGACCATTCACCAAGATATCGAATGTTTGTATCAAATCTAGGATCTGCATTGTTACCAGCAAAATACAAACTTTCAATACTCTGGAACATATGCTGACGCTTACGATAGTCAATCTTGGCAAGGTAGATAGACTTGTCAGGACATTCTGGGGTATCAGAATATTTGAAGTTTGTTAAATTAACGCCGTTAGGAGTGACAAATAGATTGTCAGGATTAAATCCCATCTCATTAATGTAGGTGTCTTTGATTCCACTAGAAAGACAGAATACATTTGGTTTGATCTGGGCAAACTTCTCTGCTACTCTCGGACCATAATAATCCCATCGCTTTGGTTGTTCCAGATATCCATAGTGACTGGTAATAGCACATGGATACTGGATGTATGGAACCATTTCAACAAAGTCATCATACTGAACATGAACAAAGTCAGGTCGATAATTATTAATCTGCTGAAGGATTTCAACAGGACTTTGTGTATTGACAATCAGAACTTCGTGTCCCAGTTTTTCAAGTGCGATTTTTTGATCCCAGATCAAGATCTCAACAGCACCCCACCCTGTAGGTGGAATAGGCATAATGCCAGGTCCAACAATTGCTACTTTCATTCAGTCACTCCGTATAATTAAAAAGTTTTCTTGATCCAATCAATAACTTTGATGCTCCATTTCCATCCAAGAACCTTTTGTGCCTTGTCGATGTTTGCTCTGGAATGCATCACTTCACCTGGTCTAGCAGGAATAGTAATTTGATAATCAGATACTAAATCAGCAACTGCTTGAATTTCTGTTGGTACTCCCGTTCCGATATTGAATACTTCTCCATATTGTTCAAGATCTCTTTGTGTAGCAAGGATGTTTGCGTAAACAACATCATGGACATGAACAAAGTCTCTTGTTTGATATCCAGGTTCTACAACTGTCAAAGGTTCTTTATTATCTTTCTGTTTCTTGAAGATAGACATAACTGGAGCATATTGACCCGTCTTGTGCTGACCTTCACCATAAACGTTGAAGTATCTGAACATAACAGTCTTCAGACCGTAGAGATCGTAATACATTTTACAAAGTTGTTCTCCAGAATACTTGGAGATCGAATATGTATTCAGACACTGAACTGAATTCGTTTCATAATTCGGATTAAACATAGAGTTTCCATATACCGCAGAGGTAGAAGAGAAAACAAATCTATCAACATTATGAATCCTTGAACACTCAAGGACATTCATAGTTGACAGAATATTGTTTGCCATACTCTCATTAGGTTTCTCTACACAGAAAGGTATAGAAACATCCGCTGCCATATGAAAAACGTTATCCACGCTTTCAAACAAGTGAATAAACTTAGTATACCTCTCTGACAAATCACAAAGATAGTATGCTGCTTTGGGATTTGGGGTGTGATGATGAACTCGGTCTAGGACCAAAACCTCATGTCCAAGGTCAACTAGACGGTTTACAAGTTGCGATCCAATAAATCCGCAACCACCAGTTACAATGCTTTTCATAAATTACTCACTTAGTTCTACAATTAATTCATACGATCTATGTATTCTAGCATCATTGATGAACTCTACAAACATATCTGGATACTTTTTGTAGAGATATCCTAATGCAATTTGTTCGTTGTTAACGATGTTTTTGCTCAACATCAATTGAAGAACTTCATCGACTTTAGAACAAAGTTCTTTGATCTTTGCAGCACCAACGCCAAACATACCGCCCATGACAAAGGATCTATTATCCAAAAGATAGTCTTCGGACAATGTTTTTGCGTTGAAAAGATCTGGATAGAAAGATTCAAACACTTGAATCAATACCTTATCATCCACAAGTTCTAACTGGGTCTTGGCATTTTCTCCTGGATAGTTTTTATCCATATCCATATCATAGAAGAATCTAGATAGTCCAGCATCCATCCAGAGGTAATAGTCAGAGTCAAAGAAATTCTTTTCTACAGCAATCTCTGCCCATTTAAATTTGGAATATTGAATAATATTATAGAGACTTGATTTACATTCAATACGCTTGGAGTCACTAACTTTGTTAGTATACTCTTTCAGATTCATAACTGAATCCATTTCATCTTTGAGATGATAGTATGGAATTTCTTCCAGAGGCATTGGGATTACCTCTGTTGGTCTATCTCCTCTCGCATCTTTTACAAAATCAACCATGTCCTCTTCAACGAAGACAACCATAGGAGCTTTAACTTGCAGGGTTTTTGCAAACCATTCAAGATACTCTTCCCACTTTCTACCGTCAAGGTTCTCTCTGTTGATATTGTAGAGAGACGATACTACAGTTACGTCTTTCATAGTTCTTTATCGTAAATCATTTTCAAATACTTTCCATACTCACTTTTTGGCATCGTCTTTATTATATCATAAAGCTGGTCAGAATCAATCCATTTATTCCTATATGCGATTTCTTCTGGACAGCAGATTTTATACGATTGAACCTTTTGAAGTGCATGTATCAGATTAGATGCTGTCAGCAGAGAATCAAACGTCCCAGCATCAATCCAACTGATCCCTCTATATAGTCTCTTTACTCTAAGTTGTTTTTTATTCAGATAGATTTGATTTAGATCAGTGATCTCTAATTCGTTTCTTGGAGATAGTTCTACCTGTTTTGCATACTCAACAACTTTATTGTCGTAGAAATATAATCCAATCAGTGCTCTATTAGACTTTGGATATCTGGGTTTTTCTTCTATTGATATTACATCGTCACCATTTGATTCAACAACACCAAACCTTTCTGGATCTTTGACTGGATACGAAAGTATCGTAGCTCCTTCATCAGATTTACATATGTCAAGAATATGTTCTAAATCATTACCATAAAGAATATTATCACCAAGAATCAAACATACATTATCATCTCCAATAAACTCTTCACCAAGAAGAAATGCCTCTACAACACCATTGGGTTTTTCCTGAACCATGTATGTAAAATTGACTCCCCATTTTGAACCATCACCTAACAACTTTTTAAATTGTGGGATTGATTCTTCAGTAGAGATAATCAATATGTCCCTAATACCAGCAAATAAAAGTGTGCTGATGGGGTAGTAAATCAAGGGTTTATCATATACATTCATCAGTTGTTTGGACACAACATTTGAAAGTGGTTGAAGTCTTGATCCAGATCCTCCTGCGAGGATAATGCCTTTGTACTTTTTCATCACCAACGATTATTGCCAAGTGCTTTATTGTCCTTTGCCAAGTGCATCATTCTGTTTGGGAAGTTGCAGTGATCCTTGAACAACTCTGGATATGCATACTCTGAAGACAATGTATTGACTTCATCTCTATTCATCAAGAACCACTTGTTAATATAACTTTCTTCATAATATTCACCAACACTATTTTTAGATACATCATCCTTGGTCCAAGCATCAATATCTCTCATCATATCAAAGACGTATGGAACTTTTCCACCCCACAAACATCCTTGAAAGTAGATATCCATGTCAATCAACTCATCATCAACATATGCGTTTGACAATGAATTACGATCATACGATCCAGGGTGTGCATTGTGTGGTGGCATCTTCATGAAGTGGCATGGATGATGAACTCCAAAATATTTTTTAGAGTCATCGAAGAACTCTTCGTAGGTTATCTCTTGCTGAACATACAAATCAGCATCAACAGTCACCAACCAATTAAAATCTTTTATAGTTTCTTCCAAACGAAGAAGTTCTTCAAATGTTTTATGAAACGTCGTTGGAAATCCATAATCAGGAATAGGCATCAAAGTCATATTGTCAGGCATACCTTCTAGTTCACCATCAGTAAACACAAAGTAATGCTTTTCAATTCCTGGTAGGAAATATTTTTCTAGTCTTTCATACCACTCTAGAAGAAAGTTTAGGTATAATCCTGTTCCCCAAAAGGTAATAGCAATTTTCATTTTAGATAATTTTTAGTTTCCCAATCAAAAGTAGTTTTAGCTCTACTAGAGTCTATGTCCAAAAAGAATTTTTCTCTTTTCTGCTGATCTATCTTCAGTTTTAAATATCCTCTTTTGGATATCACATCAATTATATCCCATATAGAGATACTTTGTCCACCAACTAAAAACACTCTATGTTTAGCAGGTTCAGATAAGATGACTTTATATATTAGCGTAATTAGATCATCAATATGAATCAAATCAAGACAAGATCTTAAATTTACGGACAGTTGAACTTCTTCATCAGTGTTAATAACTCTAATCAGTTTATCAACTAATCCATTTTTTCTATTTGGATCTGGATCTCCACCCCAAATATTTGATACTCTGAGGACTGTAGAATAACATCCAAAATTCTTTAAAATAGTTTCTGTCTTTAATTTACATTCACCATATCTTGTTCTTGGACTCGGAAAATTATATTCTGAAGACAATCCCTGATGCAAATCACCAGCACTAGAAGTGAATATAATTTTTCCATTTGGATTTTTTTCCAAATATTTGGAAAATAATATTTCGCTGGTAGTAACATCTCTGTTTAAAACCGCTTCATCTTGAGTTGACGGAATAGAAGACCAACCAAGATGAAGTAAACAAGAGTTTTTATGCTTTTTAAAAATGTCAGGAACTTTGTCTCGATACGAAATTTTAGTTACATCAGAATTCCATCTTTCAATAACACGTTTACCCAACAACCCACTAGCACCTGTGACGTAGAGCATCAAATAACTTCCCAACCATCACAATATACATCGCTCGTATCTTTGTCATCTCCTGGAGGAAACCAGTTTTTAGGAGCAATAACTTTTCCACGATTACCTAACCATGCTGCCCACCAAGAGAAAGTTGAATTGGCAATGATAAAGTCAGAACACATACTCATCAAACACTGGTCAATATATCCATTTTCATTTTCAGAAATCATGAATCTATCTCCAGAAAATAAAGGTTGTTCATGACACCATTGCGGATCATCAGAAAAAACAATGACTGTCACATCATCTGGAAACTTTGAAAGTGCTTCTTCATAATAATCCATACCAACAAAATTATGATTAGGATTGGTAAGATAATCGCTTCTACGAACGTGAAGACCGATTACTCTATCCTCTCCAAGACCATCCATCATCTCTTTGCATGGAATAGCAATTTCATCTTTAAACTCAAAGTCACTGCGAATAGTTTCTTCTACATTCTTGAAATACTTTTCACTTTGAAAGAATCCAACGAGACTAACCCAGTCACTACAATTTTTGTGAATTTCTTCATTGTAATTATACTGACCCTCTTGACAGAGAGGTCTATCTGGATCGATAAATTGAATGTTCAACTGACTGACAGAAGACATTTTCAAGAAGTCAAACAGTTCTGTTCTGTTTGGATTACCAAGTCCATCATCTACTGCCTCTTGGTGATATGGAAGACAGAAGTTTGTTCCAGCATTAGCAGCAATTCCTCGCAATGCCGCGTACTGAAACATTTGATTACTAGTTCTACCAAGTCTTCCTAGGTGATTAAATCCGATCATAATTTTCTTTAAACCATTCGTATGTTTTATTCAGACCCTCTACAATATCAACTTTAGGTTTCCATCCTAGGTCTAAAAGTTTGTCTACATTCATCACCTTTCTGGGAGTTCCATTTGGTTTTGAAGTGTCCCATCTGATGTTACCAGTATATCCAACAACTTCAGCAATAACCTCTGTCAGTTCTTTGATCGAGATATCGTAACCTGTCCCAACATTAATAATTTCAGAATCATTATATTGCTCCATACAGAAATAACATGCTTCTGCCAGATCATCAACATAAAGAAATTCTCTTAAAGGAGATCCATCACCCCAACAATAAAAATCTCTGTCACCATTTAGTTTTGCTTCATACATCCTACGCATCAATCCAGGGATGACATGCGAATTCTCTGGATCAAAATTATCTTTTATACCATACAAATTTGTTGGTTGAAGTGATATTGCGTTGAATCCATACTGTTGACGGTATGCTTGACACATCTTGATTCCAGAGATTTTAGCGAGTGCATATGCATCATTAGTTGGTTCTAATGAACCAGTCATCAACTGATCTTCAGTAATCGGAATCACTGAATGCTTTGGATATATACACGATGACCCAAGAAACACAAGTTTTCTACATCCACTACGATACGCAGTATCAATGATGTTAGATTGTATCATCAGGTTTTGATAGATAAAATCTGCAGGATATGTTTTGTTTGCCATAATACCGCCCACTTTAGCAGCAGCAACAAAAACATAATCAGGTTTTACCTCATGCATGTAGACTTCAGTTTCAATTTGACTAGTGAAGTTTACTTTTGCTCTAGTTGCTTCAATTACATTAGTAAAATTTTTAGATCGTAAATTTCTAACGATGGCAGATCCAACTAGACCGTTAGATCCTGCAACCAGGATCTTAGAGTCATTGTTCATTTGTACACATATCCTCAACTAGTTCTTTAAAGGAAACTGTTGGTTCCCATCCAAGATTTTCTTTTGCCTTTGAAGGATCTCCTAATAGAGTCTCTACTTCTGCTGGGCGGAAATATTTAGGATCAACGGCAATAATAGTTTTTTTAGTATTCTTATCTAGAGCAACTTCATCAACACCATTACTATGCCACTCCAATTCAAATCCAAAATGAGAAGCAGCAAGTTCTACAAATTGTCTGACTGAATATTGTTCTCCTGTTGCAATTACATAATCCTCTGCAGTCTCTTGCTGTAGCATTAACCACATAGCACGAACATAATCCTGTGCATGTCCCCAATCACGCTTGGCATCTAGATTTCCCAGGTACAAAACTTTCTGTTTACCTTCAGAAATTGCCTTCAATCCGCGAGTAATTTTTCGAGTCACAAAGGTCTCGCCCCGTCGTGGTGATTCATGATTGAATAGAATACCACTACAAGCATACATTCCATATGCTTCACGATAATTTTTTACAATCCAAAAACCATACAGTTTTGCTACACCGTATGGAGAACGTGGATAGAAAGGTGTGGTTTCAGTCTGGGGAGTCTCTTGAACCTTGCCATATAGTTCACTGGTAGATGCTTGATAGATGCGAACACTATCTTCCATACCCAAAAGACGCACTGCCTCCAGAACACGGAGAGTTCCCAGAGCATCAGTTTGTCCAGTATATTCTGGAGTTTCAAACGAAACCTTTACATGACTTTGGGCACCAAGATTATAGATTTCATCTGGTTTAACCTTTTTGATGACTCCCATCAAATTGATAGCATCAGTTAAATCTCCATAATGAAGATGAAGTTTTTTGTAAATATGGTCGATTCGATGGGTATTAATCAAAGAGGAACGACGAACAATGCCATGTACTTGGTATCCTTTTTCTAAAAGGAGTTCTGCAAGATATGATCCGTCCTGTCCAGTAATACCAGTAATTAAAGCAACTTTCATACTATTGACAATTTTAATCATCATACAAAAAAAGACCCTTGATGTCAAGGGTCTCTAAAAGGTCTTACATGCACGCCACTTGCTCTTTTAACCTGAAGCAAGAAACAGGGCGGGAGTGTTACCTCCATCCGCACCACTTGCTCTTTGGTAAAGCAAGAAACCTATCAGTTCCAGAGTTTTTGAACTTTATCTTCAAGTGCGAGGAACCTTGCATCGACTTCTTGTCCTGCTTTTTCACTGGATTCCAGTGCTGCAACCTTTGCTTCAAGTGCCTTCAATCTTGCTTCCACTTCAACGTCATACTTTGACATTGCAGCTCCGCTTGCCGATTTTGCTGCTCTTCCTTGTGTTGCCATTTTTATAAATTGAATAACTATGTTTTATTTAGTTTTTAGAGGGTCTAATGACTCCACCAGTTCTGTTAT
>CESB01116517.1_pt1 | contig 13123 bp, 14 predicted proteins | sample 531071 | NCBI WGS metagenome assembly CESB01 (sample SAMEA2621259, study PRJEB7988) | marine metagenome | biome: marine biome (ENVO:00000447); feature: surface water layer (ENVO:00002042); material: "saline water (ENVO:00002010), including plankton (ENVO:xxxxxxxx)" | depth 5 m | reverse complement strand
TTTATTCATATATTTATTCATATATTTATTCATATATTTATTCATATTTATTCATATATTTATTCATATTTATTCATATATTCATTCATATATTCATTCATATTCATTTTATTTATATTCATTCTATTTATATGTAATTTAATTATCAATTCTAATTGGTTAAGTATTTCATCAAATTCATTATTTTCACAATTAATACAAACATATCCTTTATCTGAACATTTAGAATTTATGAATACAATTCTTTTATGATGATAGTTATTATTTAAATCTTGTAGACCAACTAAAATATTTTCATATTCTAACATTGTATTTGTCAAATCTCTCAAATAATTATAAAATATAGGATCTAATTCAAAAATTTTTTTCAAACTAAAACTACTCATTATTATAATTATTTAGACTTTTTTTTGATATCTATTATACTAATTATAATAGATGTTATTAATTATCTATTTTGTTTACATTATAGAAAATTTAAATTTAATAAATAAAAATTTATTAAGAGAAATATATATGAAATATACATAATTAAATATATTATTGTAAAGTAACCTAAATCATATTTTAGAAACTTAAAATATGATAATAATACTTACATATTTTCAAAACAATAATTTATCTTATAAATTATTTTATCCTAATCTGGGAAATCCAACTAGATTTGCACCGATACCAAAACCTGCTCCGGAGCGTGCGGTTTGACCCATACTAGGTACATAGGTGTCAAGTATAGAGAATGTAGCAGCTGCTGTTAAAGCAATTAAAGCTACTTCGTCTAACTGTAAAGATTTTTTAGGAATTGCGTAGGCAGCTAAAGCTACCATTAAACCTTCAACTAAGTATTTAATTGCGCGTTTTACAAGTTCTGCTAGATCAAACATACTATATTAATAAATAAGAAAAAAATATTAGTTGATAAAAAGTTAATAAAATATTAGTTGATAAAAAAATATGTAATATTCATTCGTAAAAAAACTTAAAATCAAATATTTATTCTAAAATATAATGAGTTTTGAAAGAAAACTAAATAATGACGGTTCAATTAATCCTAAATATGTTGACTTACTAGAAGAAGATCGCCCTATAGCAAATCAAAAATTTACATGTGTTTCTTTTATATCTCCTGAAAATATCATAAAAGATAAAAATTTGTTTTTTTTTCAAGAATTCCTAAAGGATTGGGATTTCACTAAAAGTGTAGAAAAATATACTCAATTTTTAAATTTTATTTCGTTTAAATATAATATTAAATTTGATGATTTAACATCAGATTTGCAGGAATTTATAAAATCAGAAAAAGATAAATTACAAGATACAAGTATTCAAGATGATTTTAAGAATTTTGTAGATTCACACGAAGAAGAATTGGATAATAAATTTAATGAAACGGTTGATTTTCAAACAACAACTAGAGGTTTAAAAATTAGAGGAGTTTATCCAACTCAAGAAGAAGCAGAGATGAGATGTAAATTATTGAGAGAAGTTGATCCAAATCATGATGTTTATGTAGGACCAGTTGGAATGTGGATGCCATGGGAACCTGAGGCTTATAAAACTAGTAGAGTTGAATATCTAGAAGAAGAACTTAATCAGCTAATGCAAGAGAAAAAGAAAAATGAAGATAAAGCAAAACAAGAATTTGATAAGCGTATTAGAGAAACAAAAGAAAAAGCAATTCAAGAAAATATGCGTAAAGCAAAAGAAACAGGTAATAAACTTACTCAAAATATAGATAATAATGGGAATTTGTATAGTGTTAATTGTGATACAGGCGAGGATAATGAAGTATTGGTTCCTGATATTAAAAAAGAATTATTTGAATCAGATGATGTTGTTATGGGAAAAAGTGATCACGGATTATCTAAATTAAGTTTAGTTCAAGATAATGAAATACAAAATACTACATCTGAATCCTCAGAAAATCTTAGTTTTAATATTAAAGATGTTGAGAATTCTAATTTAATGTCTGACTCTAGTAAATCAGATAAAATATCTTCAGAAAGCGAAGAAGATGAAAAACAAACTACTATAGTTGAAGAAGATACTATAGTTGAAGAAGATACTATTCAGAAATGAGTATAAAAATATATTATTGTAATATAAATAATGATTAAACGTTGTCAAGCTAAAGATTGTAAAAAGAAATTAACATTAGTACAACAATCATTAAAATGTAAATGTGATAAATATTTTTGTGATAATCATCGTTTACCAGAATCTCATAATTGTAGTTTTGATTATAAAAATAAAGAATTAACAATTGATAAATTAGAGGAGATGAGATGTATTTCTGCGAAAATAATTAAAGTATAATTAAACTATTAAAATAATTAAAGTATTATTAATTATTTTAATTATATATAATAATTACATTACTTACTACTATAGATTTTTAACATTATAGATTATTTACCATCTAGATTTTTTAACATTAATTTTTGGACCTCTACGAGTCTTTTGAGAACTAGGATCATAAACATCTTCTTCGTCATCAGAATTAATTTCTTTAGATATTTCCCAAAATTCTTTAGAACCCAATTTAAAGTTGCCATGTGGTTCTGCTTTATACCAAAATATTTGGTCCTGCAATTTATTTGATTTACTATTATTATTAATTACTAGACATTCATAATTTTCAGTACATTGATCCATTACTTGACAAAAAGACTCGAATGTAGGAAACATACCAGCATAATTTTCATAAATTCTTTTTCTATTAGCGATATATGGTTCTCTCAAGATAAAAACATAATCTATATTTGTTCTTAAATTAGGTGGAATACCTAATGGATATTGCATAGTAATAACTAACATTATTTTCCAATGACGCCCGTTCATAAAAAGCAAACGCATCATTTTGTCTTTTGTCCATGAGGCATCAAAAAGACAATCGTCTAAAATTACAAAAGCTCTAGGATCTATATTTGTTTTTTTATAATTTTGAACTTCTTTTTTAACTTGTTTTAATACGGTTTTTTGTCTTTTAAGAATATTTTCTATAATAGCAGTATTATATTCATCATGTATAAATAATCTAGGCACGTGTGTAGCATAAAAACCATTTCCTGCTTCGGTACCTGAAATTACTGTTCCAATTGGAATATCTTGATGATAAAATAATAAATCTCTTACTAAATAAGATTTACCAGTATCTCTTCTACCAATTAATACAATGACAGGTCCTTTATTCTCTCCAGGATTAAATGATATAGCTCTCATATCAAATTTTTTTAATTCTAATGACATTATTAAATTAAAAAAATATAAAAACCATATTTATAATACGCAGAATTTAGTTTAAATATATAATTATATATCGTAATTATACGTAAATGAGTGAAATGAAAATCTCATATATTAAAAATAAATCTGAAGTTTTAAAAACTTTAGAAAATACAGATCTAAAGTTGAATAATATTCAAAATTATTTACCTCTATATGAAAAATTTTTTATATTAAATGATAATAATTGGAATTTAATTAACCTAGAAAGTAATAAAATAATTATAGAATATACTGATAGATATGATTTTAATTTATTTAATTGTAAAATAAATGATTTAATTACTAAACAAGAAAAATCTACTAGTGTTTATATAAAATTTTCACCATTACTAGATCCTATTAAATATCTTATCGGTAAATATGATCATACAGACCCTAATATTTTTAATTTACCATCAATAAATAATTCAAATAATAGTCACAGTAAAGTTATATCACCATATAATTCTGCTTATACTGATGCTTTTTTCTCATTTTTAACTAGTAAATTATTAAATGAATATAATTTTTTGAATGGATTAGATTTTTATGGTAGTTATTTGTGTAATCAAGGAGATTATCGAATTAATATTTATGATGATATTGAATATATATCAGAATCAAATTTCTTTAATAAACATAAAAACGAATTGTTCACTATAGATAATGAATATTATAATATAATATGTGATAGTGATAACTCTCAATCTAATAAGAAACGTTTAAAATTTGGAGAAGATATAGAATTATCAGGTGTGGAATGTATAGAAAATTCGTTATTAGAAGATATAAAAGAGTTAAAAAATGAGTCATCTGAAAGTTCACGCTCTACTTGTTCATCACGTAGCTCTCATACTACAGATAATGATGAAGATACTAAAAGTGACTATTCACATTCATTAGATTCTGAATCTATAGATAATATATTTGCTTATATTCATAATTTTCCAGTAAATATGATATGTTTAGAAAAGTGTAAACAAACATTAGATGATTATGCTTTTAGTAATGAAGATGATGATAATGGTATAGACGTAGAACCAGAAGAATGGTTAGCAATATTAGCACAAGTAATTATGCAATTAATTGTATATCAAAAAGTTTTTTCATTTACACATAATGATTTACATACTAATAATATTATGTACAATGAAACAGATAAACAATTTATTTATTATTTTTATAATAATAATTATTATAAAATACCAACATATGGTAAAATTTGGAAAATTATAGATTTTGGTAGAGCTATTTATAAAGTAAATGGTAAATTAATATGTAGTGATAGTTTTTCTCCAGGTGAAGATGCTGACACACAATATAATTGTGAACCATTTATGAATCCAGATAATCCAAGATTAGAACCTAATTATAGTTTTGATTTATGTAGATTAGGATGTGCTTTGTTTAATTATTTTTTAGATGATTTAGAATGGTTAGATAATGTAGATGAATTAGATGATGTTCAACGATTAATAGTAGAATGGTGTTGTGATGATAAAGGAAAAAATATTCTTTATAAAAAAAATGGAACTGAAAGATATCCAGAGTTTAAATTATATAAAATGATTGCTAGAAATGTTCATAATCACACGCCGCAAATACAATTAGAGAGAGAATGCTTTTCTAATTTTAGAATTTCTAAAAATAAAATTAAAAAAAATAAATTTATAAATATAGATAAAATGCCTATCTTATCTTAAAAATCAGGTGTACCCACAAAGGCTTTTACTGGAGTTGAAGTATCACCTGTAGATAGTATTTTACCTGATGTTATAGAATAACCTACTTGAGATGCTACAAAACCACCCAACATTGTTGAAATCATTACAAATATTGTTTCTTTTAAAATTACTTTTATTGATTCAGTTTCTCGATCAATAAATCTCATTTGAATGAATTTTACAAAGAAAAAAACAATAGAACTAGCAATAGTTATAACTATTAAATTATTCATATTACATTTAATAGTTATCTAATTAATAATATTTTAACGTATTTATGCTAAAACTTCAACGCCATTTAAAATAGGGTTTTGATTTATTGTATCTAAATCAAAATTTATAGGTTCTCCAATAGTTAATTTTTCATCGTCATCTAAATCTTCCATTTCTTCTAATTTTCTACGTTCAGCAGAATCATTAGCTATTTTTTCTAATCTCTCAATATTTTTAGGTGCTGAGATTTGCTCTTCAATTCCAGTTGTTGATACAGATGTGTCAATATTATTAAATGAAATAGCTATATTTTTATCATTTTCATTACTTCCAGAAGCTGATATTTTAGATGGATTATCAACATCTATAACAGGTGTATCAATTGTAGCACTTGTAGCAGTTGTAGCACTTGAAACATTTGTAGTACTTGAAACATTTGTAGTACTTGAAACATTTGTAGCACTTGGAACACTTAGAGAATTACTTTGAACCGCCTCATCACTTATCATAACATCTTTTTTCTGAAATAAAGGAGTTTCCATACTCATATCATTAATTTCTTGAGTATCAAGTTTAACAGGTATATTATCTTTTGAGATTGTTAAAGAATCGTTTGTTTTTAATTTAAAATTATTTTTAAACATATCGTCAGCTTCGCGTGTAATAGTTTTATCGTCAGAAACCACTGGTTTTGTTTCTTGTTCTATAATTTCTTCAACTTCAATATCTTCTTCTGTTGTTTCATCTAAATAACTTCTTAATATTTGTTCTACAGGTATTGATTCACGAACCGCATCAATAATAGAATCTTTTATTATTAATTCAAATTCACGTTTATTTTTTTGTATTTGCAAAGGTGCTATATCTTTTTCAAATAAATAAATGTTTGAATATAATTTTCTTGCTACTAAAATGTATACTTTTAAAATAAAATCTTTAAATTTTGGAATATCTATATCTATTTTTTTTTGTTTTTGACCTACACGTATACATGTTAATGCTTTCAATTGAGTAATGTGAACACAAGTAATTAAATCTTCTAAATATCCACAAGCACTATTTTCTATTATACGATTTACTTCATTATTAATCAATTCATCATTCCATTTTGGTATTCTACTAATAAAATTTTGAAACGTCATAAGATATTTATCGTCTTCATCATTTTCTATACATAACTGATAAGCATCATTAAATATTGTATCAAATCCATCTTTTATAAAAGGAGTTATCATATTCATTAATCTTGAAATCCATTCATTACGGCATTCAGATAAACTAGATAGATTGAAGTCATCCATTTAAATAAATGATATATTTTCTAAATTATATTCCGAACGAAAATAACCAAATATAATACCCCAACACATAATTATTTTTTCATTCCGAAATTCTCTTTTAACTTTACATAATAAAACTAATACAGTATATTTATCTAAATTATTAATGTTTTTATCTAATTCAATATGTTTTATTATATCAATACCACTATAACCCTTTTGATATAATTGTTCAACTAATATCAATATGTCATTAAGATTTAATGTTTTTGATAACTTATTTATCTTATTTTTTAAATAAATTGCTCTTTTATTATCATAATTTTTTGTATCTATGATATTATTAATATTATATTTATGTAAATTAACTTCTACACCATTAATTATAGGTAAACCTATAAAAATTTCACTAAATCTAGAGAGAATAGGACGAAGTAATTTAGACTTATCTTCTATTATTATAAAAAATCTAGTCGTATTACTAAATAATTCTATACATCTTCTAAGAGCTGATTGAGCGTCTATTGTTAATTTATCAGCATTCAGCAAAATTATACTTTTAATAATTTCACTGGAATTGAGAATATTAGTTTTCGCAAAAAATTTTAATTCATCACGAATAAATTTTATACCTTTACCATGACCACAATCAACATACATAACATGACTCTTTTTTAAATCACTATTATTTTTATAAATAGTATTTATAAAATTATTAACTATACTGCGTTTTCCTGATCCGGATGGTCCATGAAATATAATATTTGGTATTTTTTTATTTTCATTAAAACAATTTAATTTATGAATTATATTTTCATGGATATTAACCATTTTTTATTAATCTTGTAAAATATATTTATATATATTTATAGAAATAAACTTAACACTATGCGTGACTATGTAAACTATGTGTATATGGATTTTTTTTAAAAGCATCTAATATATTAGGCTCTATTCTATCACAATTTATAGATTGATTATCATATTGTGATGTATTTAATTTACCATAAGTATCTATATTAGGACCAGAAATAGACATAGAAGGTCCTCCAATAAATTGCTCTGTATATTTACCACGTTCAGTCCAAGTTCTGACATTTACATTATTATTAAATTTAGAACTTACACCAGATGGTGTATAAGGATTTTGTAATTTATTATTATTATTACGTTGATTTTTAAAATATAAGTCTTGTTGTCTTTTTCCATAAGGCGCACCACCACCATTTATTTCAGTTGTATTTGTGCTATCACGTTGATTTGTAATAGCTTGTTGTTCTGATATATTATATGCTCCACCACCTTGTCCTTGTATATTGAAATCATTCCCTTTTCCTAATGTCATTTCTTTTATTGTAGTGCGTGTTTTATCTCCAGGATTTAAAACATATTCACCACTCACTAATTGTTGAACATTACCATTTGAACGAATATTTCCAATTACATTTTCTTTTCTCGAAGGTCTTAATACATCCATTACAGGAGCAACAATCGCATTTACAATACCACTTACCGGTTTAAAATGTGTAGTTTGTCTTGTTGTTTGTCTATTATTTACTGGTAAATTATATCCTTTAATATTATAATCATTATCAGTTGCTCCTTGATTTGTTACAGACATGGGACCTGTTTTATCAGTATACACATGTTCATTTTTTGCTAAAGAATTCCAATTTTGTGGAGCAACATTTGCGTTCGGACCATCAGGTATACCTTGATACGAAGCACTTGTAGTAGCTCTATTAACATTTCCCATTGTTTGTATAGCTTGTCTTGTTTGTGCTTTTTCAACTCCAGTTGTTGTAAAATATCTATCTGGTCCATTAATATAGTAAGTATCCGGTAAGTTTTTTTCTACTTTTCCTTCGATACCCCGATTTTTAACTACTTGTTGAGCAGGTCCTTCAAGTCCTTTTAATCCAAAAGTTACTTTAGGATTAGTTTTTACACGTAATTCATCAACTGTATAAGGTAACCACGAGTTACGAGATTCCATTCCAGAATTAAATCCATTTGAACCATTTACTCCATAACCTTGATTTAGTCCAGGACCAACGTTTTCTGTTTGGAATGGTTTAATATTATTCATACTCATACTAGTATTTTGTCTTTGTTGAAAAAAATCAGAATTATTTGGTACACCATGTGCCCATTGCATATTTTCATGTGGTTTAAATAATGGTGCTATTTCTTCTTTAGATATATTAGTTGAACCACGACCAACCATACTATCTAATACACTTTCTTGCTGTTCAGGACCACCTCTACCTTTTATTTTTGATCCAAAATAAGGCATCATATTATTATGTTTAAAGTTATCTGTATCTATACGATCACCTGTTAATGATTTAAATTCACTACTTGGTAAAGTAGTATCACTATTTTGTTCATTTTTTATTTTTAATGTATTCTCGTTAAAATATTTATCTGTTCCTTGATTAGCATTATCATATTTTTTTACATTTAATGATAAATTATTTTTTTCTATCGGAAAGTTTTCTGGATGTAAATTAGTATTTTGTAACTTTTTATTTTGATAGCCTTCTTTTTCTTTTTGATTAGCTATAGTATATAATCCTCCTAATCCCACTAATCCTATTAAAACTGCGTCCATTATTTATATACAATAATATATAAATTAATTTAATAATCGCTATATTTTTTTTTATACATTATTTTTAATAATTAATTTATATTTTTTTCTTTTTTTATTTTTTTTTGGTGAACAACAATTACAATCAGTTATATTTTTTTTTACCCATGCGAAAGGTTGTTGTTCTGTTTGACTAATTGTCTCATCTATCTTACAATTTAATTGTGGGTATTTCTCATATAATCTAAATATGGCTTGTTCTTTCATTTTAGCTTCTACCATTATATCAATTGAAATATTGAATTTATTTGGTATTTCCATCAAATATTCAGGTATCACTTCAACATAATCACTATGATGTCCTATACGACCTGGACCTTGTTCACTAACGTGAAATTTTGGCTTAATATCACGTATTTTCCAAGTTTCTAATATAGCTGGAATATAATAAGATGCTTCTTCAAATTGCTCATTTGGATGTAGTTGTTTATAACATTCAAAATGATGAGTATCAAAGACAACCGGTATACTTATATCTCTAGATATATCTAAACAATCTGTTATTGAAAAGCATTTTTCACAGTTTTCTAAAACTAATCTTTGTTGGACATTTTTAGGTAATAATTTAAATTGTTGTTTCCATCTTTCTTTTGTTGCTTCTTTATCTCCATATATACCACCACCATGAATAACCATTACAGAACTATTAGGGAGTTCCATTAAATCTAAAACATCAGCATGATACTTTAAATCACATATTGTTTGTTCTAAATTTTTTTTAGTGGGAGTTCCTATGACATTATATTGACCTGGATGAAAAGTCAAGCGTTGATTATATTTTTTTGCTCGTTTACCTATTTCTTTCATTAAATCTATAGCGAAATCAAAAGAATAATCATCTACCTTAGGATTTGATTTATGAGGAAATAACTCACTACTTAATCTAAATACTTTTATACCATTTTGTTCATTCCAATCCATCATTGTTAAAACATCTGCTAAATTTAATAGTATTTTTTCTTTTAGAATATCTATACCTTGTTCTTTCACCGTTCTAATAATCATTTTTCTTGAACAAAATACTGGTGGTTTTTGTGCCCTCAGTATTGTGTTAATACAACATAATCCTAGTTGAACTGGTTTATTATCACTCATATTGTTTAATACTAATTTATAATTTATTATAAATTCAATTTTATCACATTGATTCACATTATATTTATATTCAATCATTACGATACAGATAGTTTATTAGAATCATTTATATTAGGATAATCTGGAACATAATGATCTTTTTCTAAAATTCTAGTGCTTAAATTATTTTGAAAAGGAATACAAGTATTTTCTTGTGGATTTAATGGTAATATACCCCAATTAGTTTGTTCTAAGTCAATATACATCCAAGCTGGATGTGTTGCTCTTGATTGTTCTGTAAATGGTGAAGAAGACGGATAATTAATTTTACTATTTCTAATATTATTCTTATTATAAGTATTTAAATGAACTGAATCTCTATTCAGAGATCTAGTAAGACCCATTAGTTCGCTTTCTAAATTAATAGTATTTGTTCTTAAATTTGCTCCGTATTTTTGTAATCTTAAAAACGGGTCCTCTTGAAAAGAAACATTATTACCTGGTCCAGGAACTGCTATTTGATATCTACCTGGTTCTGTTGAAATTTGCATATCTTTTTCTATTCTACAAGTATCATATTTAATATTAGTAAATGCCATATATTATATATATTATTATTATTTTGTAATAATATATATAACTATTTATTTAAAATTCAATATTGTTATTTTCTAATGTTTCTAAATTATTATCTAACAAATTGCTCAACTTCATTGCCCTTATCATTCTAGTAACACCTATTCCTCCTCCACATCTTGGAATAAAATTATACTTCAAAAAATCCTCCAATTCTTTTTCTACTCTTTCTCTTGTAAAATTAGAAAATAAAATATTAGCATATTCACCATTACTAATAGTGTAAAATTGTTTTCGCATTTCATCTGGATCAGTAGAACGTTCTGCTGAACCAATAGTTTCCATACCATGCATAATAACATCTATTTTTTTCGCATGCTGACCATCATCGCTTTGTTTCATATTCCAAAAAGGAGACGTGTAATTAGGGAAATTCTTTAGAAAATAAACTGGACCGAAATCTTTGTTTAATTGTTCTTCATGTTCATGTTCTAATTCTTTTGTATTATAATTGATAGCTATCAATTCATAATCGCCTCCAGGATAATTTTCTTTATATCCAAAACCCATATATTCTAACAATTCACATTCTAGTTTATGTAGATCTTCCATATTTCCCTGCATTTCAAATTCAAACATTGGAAATATCTTATCATGGCGACCTTTTACTGGATTTGGCTCGTTTCTATAACTTGTGCTTACACAAAAAAACCCTGGTACTTCTGGATTTGATAACAATTCATGCTCTAACCACATTTGACCAGTTTGTGGTAAAGGCCAGTCTTGACCACAATAATTAAATGTTGAAATTGTAGTAGGATCTTCACAAGCTGCTAAAATACTAAGACGACTTTGAGGATGAACTTCAATAAATTTTTTACTTTGAAAAAATGAACGCATTTTATCTACACATTTTGTAAATTCTACGGAATCTATAATTCCATCTCTATCTAAGCAAGTATATGAAGACTTTTCAACAACATCATTTAGTGACGCCATATAACACTATTATATTTGAGTTTTTAAGTGTTTTATAATTATTTATAAATTGTTTATAACTTATTTATAATTATTTATAATAGTTGATAAATTTTCCGTATCTTTTAATGAAAGATGATTATATAAATTAAATCTTAATTGTTGAGACTGATTATTAAATGGTATATCAGTATTAACTCCAATTATATTATTTCTCTCACAATAATTTAAAAATTTATCTACATCGTTATTTTTTATTTTAAATGGTATATTTATATTACTTCTTAAACTTTTGCTTTCTACAATAGCTTCTATAAATTCATGTTTATCTAATATATTATAAATCATTTCTCCTTTTTTCATTGTTAATTTATCAAAATCGGATATAGTACCTATATCAATATAATAATCTAATATAGTATCTAATACATAAAAATTAAATACACTCGGTGTATTATACAATGATTGAGTTTCATAATATAATTTCCAATCTAAAACCGATGGTATATTATTAACTTTATTTAATTTATCTATAACATTATTATTCATAATTAATATATTTGTACCAGCTATTCCCATATTTTTTGATGTTGACGCAAATACTATATCAAAATTATTCCAATTTATTAATTTTTGACCAAAACTACTTGACATATCGCTCACGATTAAACAATCATCATGAGTTCTCTCTGGATATAAATTTAATTGAATTCCATCAATAGTTTCATTATCACAAAAATAAATATAGTCATATAATTGTGTATCTTTTTTATTAATATAATAATCATATATATTTATTGAATTTGAGTTTATTGAATATTTTTTTGTTTCATTATATGCTTTTTTTGACCATAATCCTGATATTATATATAGAACTTTATTACAATAATGTAAATTATTAATAATAGAACTAAACTGGGCAGAAGCACCTGCCTGTGTAAACAAAATTGAATAATTACTGGGAATATTCATAAAATGAGAGATTTTATGTTTGATATTTTTTAATAAATACTTAAACTCATCTGAGCGATGTGATATTTCTAACGGAGATTTACCATTTATAAATTTATTTGACATGTCACTTTGAATTTTCTTAAAAACTTTATTAGGTAATGCTGTTGGACCAGGGCTAACATTTAATAATCTTTTCATTAATAGTTATATTATTTTTTATTTATATAATTTAAAATAATATAGAAACACTAATTATATACTTCATATGAACTCTAAATATATTTTAACAACATTAGCATTATCTTCTGTTAATGCTTTTATTAGTAGAAATAATATTTTACATAATAATAATAGTATTAAAACAATTACTAGTTTACGTTTAAATAATCAAATTCGTAAAACAC
>CESB01148863.1_pt1 | contig 13276 bp, 12 predicted proteins | sample 531071 | NCBI WGS metagenome assembly CESB01 (sample SAMEA2621259, study PRJEB7988) | marine metagenome | biome: marine biome (ENVO:00000447); feature: surface water layer (ENVO:00002042); material: "saline water (ENVO:00002010), including plankton (ENVO:xxxxxxxx)" | depth 5 m | reverse complement strand
ATTTCAGAGTCAATTGCTTGTAAAATATCCATTGATTCACCGTTACCCATACCAGCCAATGGTTTATTGTTTGACTTTTCGTGAAACATAAATACAATATCTTTATTATATAAATCTTTATGAATTACATCATCTTCTATTTTTTTACCTTCTTCTGGATCCATTCCCATTCTTTCTTTAAATTTCTTAAAATCTTGAATTAAATAATATAAACCAGCATTTTTCTCCAAACATTTATTAATTATCATCATTTTTATATCATAAGGTATCTCTTTAAAAGAAAACAATGTTTTATCTTTATACGTAATGAGTTTATAATGATTACCTGTATATGAAACGACCATATAATAATCGGGCTGAAATTTTTTCAAACCAACATCTTGGTCATTTATTTGACCACATTGCATAATATCATCTAAATGGTCTGGATACGATTCTTCTGACAGTACCATTATTTTAATATTTAATATTTTTTCCAAACTAGATAATGCCCAAGTATCTCCCCAAAATCTTGACGAACGTATATAATGCTTGTATTCTTCAAAACTATTGATATTGTCCATAAAAATAAAATCTTGTAATAATGCTTTGGCATGTTTCTTATCTTTGAATAAATTCTTTCGTTTTTCCTCTTCTTTCTTTTTTAATTCGTTTAATTGATCACTCTTTTCTCGGTCAGTAGACTCGTTAATATCTTTTGTTAATTTTTTTTCAGATGTATGTACATCTTCAATATCTTTTTTAATTTGTTTATAATCATTTGAAATAGCCATATATAATGACTTATAATTTTCATAAGTTTCTTCAGTAAGTTCATTTGATAGATGATAACGTAATTTATCAATTGTAGTTATTTTTCCTATAGGTTTGAACGCATCTCTTATTGTTGCAAATAAACAATCTCCTCCTCCTTCATTATCAATAATATTATAATTATTATTTTTGGTAAATTTCTCTATCCATGTTGTATTCACTTTTTCTTCGTATTTTTTCTTCTCATTATTTGATATTTCTTCATTTTCTTCTTCTAATATCGGTAATATTTTTACATTTTCCTTTTCCTCAAATATCGATTCATTAATTAAAGGGGATTGTTTTTTGGATTTTTTATCATCAATTGATACTTTAAATACATCTAAACTTTCATCAAATAAATCAGGCGAACTGTCTGTCAAGTCTTCATATTCTAAATCAACTTTATCGGATTCTTTATCCTGTTGTTTTTCTTCCCTTTTAATATCGTATTTTTTGAAATATTCTGACATTTCATTTTGTTGTACAAAAAATAATAATTCTCCATTTTCTAATTCAATACTTCCATCTTCATCAATACTTTGTATAAATTTATTACTATCAATTTCAAATACACCTATTCTCTTTTTAGGCTTATCATTTATTACTAAATAAACGGAAAAATATATGATATTATACTTTGCATATGTATGTTTTTCCTTTCCTAATACAAATTCAATATCTTTATCATATAATTCAGTTTCATAAACAAACGACATATGATTTAAATCTTCCTTTTCAATACTTATATTTTCGTTGTATTTAACATTCTCTTTATTAATCTTAGATTCTAGCATATTACTTAGTATATAAATAGAATAAATATTCTATTTATATATTATTTTTTAACAAAACATTGTTATTTATACAAATCTAATATATCTAACATTTTAAATTTCATACGATTACTATACCCCAAATTATCTTTTAAGTTCAAAATAGAATAATTTTTAATTTTATCGATTATATCATATTTACATACTTCATTTAAAATCAAATTTCTACCTTGTTGCATTACTGTAAAAATATTTTCCACAATCTCCTCATTAGTATTTTGATGATTAATACTTTTTAAATTATTATCTAACATATCAAACAAACTATTAATTATATGTAATAATTCATTAAAAGAGTAAATTTCACACTCTACACATGAAACTATAAAACACAACAAACATTTTCTTTGAAAGTTCAACTTATTGATTCTACAATATTCATCGTAATTTTCATCTGGGTCTATATATTCGATTTTATGTATAATATCATTATATCTATTTATGAAGATACCTTGATATTCTTCCAATACTAAATATTTATCTAATAATATCAGATATACTTGAGAATAAGTTTTAGAATAACGTTGATTATTTATAATTAATGTGTAAAATCTTTCCATTACTTTAATATGTTTTTCATCATCATCGATATCAAATATATTTTTCACGCAATCTGATATTTTATCCTTTTGCTCTTCATAATTATTTTCAACTAATTTATTTAATAATGCACGTAAATTATCAAGTTCTTCCTCAATTCCCTCCTTTTTTTCTATTTGTGTAGGTTTAAACAATTCTTTTTTTATCCATTTACCATTTTCATTATAATTATTCTTATCTTTTCTTACATTTTTAGTACGACTATTTGTAATATTTAATAAAGTAAAAAGTTCACTAATTTTTTCAGTAACAGATTCATCTAAGATATATTCTTTTAAATTTTCTTTTATTGAATAAATTTCTAGCAAATTGTACTGAGCCATTTTAAATTTAAACTATTATATATAGAAGTTTACATTTTAAATATATTTTTCAATTATTTATTATTCAAAACATATAAAAACAAATATCGACAATATATAACTATGGATTCAAATATTGAGATAAAACATTGGGATGATTTAAATATCAATACCAATTTATTAAGAGGAATTTATAGTCATGGTTTTGAAAAACCTAGTGAAATTCAAAAAAAAGCAATATATCCAATTATTAATAAAAAGGATGTCATTGCTCAAGCGCAGTCAGGAACAGGAAAAACTGGTGCCTTTTCTATTTCTTCTCTTCAATCGATTGATACATCTTTACTCCAAACTCAAGTTATGATTATAGTACCAACCAGAGAACTAGTAACACAAATAAATAAAGTAATGAAAGCTCTATCTGACTTTATGGAAAATGTATCTATTAAAATTTTAGTTGGTGGTACATCAGTTGCTAATGATATAGAAGACCTAAAATCTCCTCCACATATAATTATCGGAACTCCTGGTAGAATTTACGACATGATAAAAAGAAAAAAAATAAATATGCTAACAATTCAATTATTTATATTAGACGAAGCAGATGAAATGTTATCAAGAGGATTCAAAGAACAAATACATACAATATTTCAATATTTAGACGAAAACGTACAAGTTGCTATATTTAGCGCAACTTTTCCTACTGAGGTTATGGAATTGACAAATAAATTTATGAACAATCCAGAAAAGATTACAATTAAAAAAGAAAATTTAACCTTAGATGGAATACAACAATCTTTTATTGCTACAGCTAATGACCATGAAAAGTTAAATTGGTTAATTACTATTTATAAGCAATATAGTGGTGGTCAATCTATTGTTTTTGTAAACGACATAAATCGTGTAACAGCTCTATATAATGAGATGAAAAATAATGGCTTTTCTGTTGGTTGTATGCATAGTTCTTTATCAAAAGATGAAAGGGCTGATGTTTTGCAAAGTTTTGTTAATGGAAACGAAAATATACTAATTTCATCTAATATTATTGCACGAGGAATTGATGTTCATCAAGTTAATTTAGTAATAAACTTTGATATACCTAATAATGTGCATACATATTTGCATAGAATAGGTAGAAGTGGAAGATGGGGAAGAAAAGGAAACGCAATAAACTTCGTTTCTGAACGCGATATTGAAAATATGAGAAAGATTGAACATCATTATGAAATTACAATCAATGAATTTACAAATATTATATAATACGTTTGATTACTATATTCTTAGTATATTAAAAATATAGTAATGGATTTTCTATCAAATTTACAAAATTATTTTAATCCGCCTCCTAAAAATACAATGAAAAAAGAAGAAAAATTAATCATTGAAACATCATTTAAATTACCAATAGAATATCTTAATGAGGCTGATATAAAAGAAATACCTAATCACGTATCAACAGATTTAGAATTATTAAACAATCCTAATCCCGAGGAAAAAAATATGTATCAATTGCTTTTTCAACCAACAAATGAATTTGGCGAACAACTATTACATAAATGGAATAGCAAATATACTACTAATACAAAATTTCTACAAGAAAGTCAATACTTAATTCAGTCAATGAATCAATACAGAGAAAATATGAATAATGAAGAAGTGAATATACATGGAATTACTACTTTATGGAAAAATACCAAAAAAAATAATTTTTTTCACGAAAAATATAATTACGTTGACTGGGATATTATTAAACATCTTAATCACTCGTCTTTATTTTTACAAATATTGTCCTGTATTCACATATTATCACCTATATTCAGTTTCATTTTTCCATTACTTTTACTTATATTTCCATTTATTATACTTAAAATTCAAGGTATACCAATTAGCGTAAATTTATATGTAAGTACTCTTAAAACCGTAGCTAAAAGTCACATTATTGGAAAAATATTAACAAATGCAGGTTCTTTGGATTATCAAAAACTTCTCTATTTATGTTTTTATGTAGGTTTTTATTTACTTCAAATCTATCAAAATGTAAACACTTGTAAAAGTTTTTACAAAAATATTACATTAATTAATGAAGATATTATAGAATGTAGAAGGTTTGTACAGTATTCTAAAAGAAGTATTGATAATTTTATTTGTAATAGTTCAAACTGTTCACAATATGGAGGATTTAATAATGAATTAGTGTATCATCAAGATATTTTAGAAAAGTTAGAAAATGAAATGAAACATGTAACCTCATTTCAAGTATCGTTACATAAATTTTCGAATATGGGTAACATGCTGAAAATATACTATGGTTTATATTCTAATAAAGAATATGAAAATACACTACAATATTGTATTGGTTTTGAAGGTTATATAAATAATTTATCTGGATTACATAATAATATTTGCAATAAACATTTATCCTTTGCATCTTATGATAGTGAAAAATGCACTATGAAAAAGCAATATTATCCCGCAATTAATCATACAAAACCTATTAAAAATGATGTATCATTAAACAAAAATATGATTATATCGGCACCAAATAAGGCAGGAAAGACAACTATATTAAAAAGCACTTTGATGAATGTTATCTTTTCACAACAAATCGGTTGTGGATTCTATGAGTCTTGTAACATGACTCCATATTCACATATTCATTCATACTTAAATATACCAGACACTTCAGGTAGAGATAGTTTATTTCAAGCAGAATCAAGAAGATGCAAAGAAATTATTGACTCTATTCAAAAATCTCATGCAAACAACGAGAAACATTTTTGTATTTTTGATGAATTATATTCGGGCACAAATCCAGAAGAAGCGGTAAAATCAGCCAATGCATTCTTAAAATATTTACAGACATTTTCTAATGTTGACTTTATGTTAACTACACATTATAAGAAAATATGCAAAAACTTTAAAAAATCAGGTAAAATCGAAAATTATAAGATGGGTGTTTCTATAAATAAAGATGGTTCATTTAATTATAATTATCAACTCAAGAAAGGTATATCTAATATAAAAGGGGGTATACGCGTATTAAAAGATATGGAATATCCTGAAGAAATTTTGAAAGAGTTTGAAGATTAATAATATAAATATTTAAAAATTATATTATTATGAACATTATCCAAACATGGAAAACGAAACATATACCAATACAATTTAAAGATTGTATGAATTCGGTTGTTCAACACAATTCAAACTTTAACTATATGTTTTTTACAGATCAAGATATATGTGAATTTATAACAACAAAAATGCCGGAATATCAAGATACTTTCTTTTCTTTCAAAACAAAAATACAGAAAATCGATTTTTTTCGATATTTAGTTATTTATTATTATGGAGGAGTATATTTAGACCTTGACATAATGATTGAAAAAAATTTAACTGAATTATATGAAAATCCAGATATATGTAAATTTCCGATTGAATATATACATATCAACGATACATTTATTACTGAACAAGGTTTTGTTCATTTAATTGGTAATTATGCATTTTATGCTCCAGCTAAACATCCTTTTATCAAAAAGATTATAGATAATATTGTAGTTAAACGTATAACCAAAGAAGATATTACAAAAGCTGCACTAACAAATGGGGATAGTTTGAATGATGTTGAAATATATTGTACTACCGGTCCAATTATGGTAACACAGAGTTACATTGATATGGAAAATAAAAAAGATATTGAACTGTTAACATCTCGCCCTTTTCGCAACGAAAGATTTGGTATGTTTGGTAAACATTTATGTTATGGAACATGGAGATAATTAAATATTTATATGGTCAACTATATTAAATTTTGGAGAACTCTCTTTTTTTTTAATAGGTTCAAATCCATCACTTAACATTTCACAAATATGACAAAAGATATTCTCGTTTGTTTTGTTTACAATATGTTCTTTTACTTCTTGTAATCCTTGTATCACATGTAAAGAATTATCAATATAAATGTTATATATATATGGCCGAATTTCATCAGTTGCTATGATATTTGTTATATAATGATTATCATGCATATTTTTACATCTTAAATAAAAAGACGCAAGTACATTGTCTTCCTGCATATTAAACTTCATATCCTTGAATAAACCCTTTGTTATTTTATTTTCAAAATTCCTAACAAAAATATTTTTATTAAAATATTTTTGATAATATGTTCTTTTCTTTATTCGATACATTTTAATTCTATTTTTATTGATTAATAATAATGATAATTATTAATCAATTTTAATTTGTTTTTATAGATTCAAGATACTCTTTACATAAAAAATCTTTTATACATGTATTTTTAAATTTTCTTCCAAATATAGAATCACTCTGCAAAATATATATTATTTCTTCCTTGGAAATATTATTATAATATTTTAAACCTCTTTTCGAGGGATATTTATAATCCATTCCTTGCCAATTTACAAAAGTTGTTGCTCCGGTTGCTATATTATTAGTAGTTATAAGTTCATCTTGCAAATTATTATAAAATATCTTTGTAATGTAACAATGTTCATCTGGCACTGTTTCGCTATAGTTAAACCATTTCAAATAATCTTTTTCATTTACCATTATATTTGCATGTTTTTTATTTAATATACACCATTGAGATGCTTTGTTAATAATTTGTTTATCTATTAATTCAATACTTTTATTACATCTCGGAAAACATTGTTTTTGTTCTGTAACATTAAAATGTGAATAATTTTCATCTAAAAAATTATAAATATAATCAAAATTTTTGAATGGTACACAAGTATCTGATAGAAATACAAAATGTTCTACCTCTTTATCCTGTAAAGCATTTTCTAACAATAAATTTTGTGCCTGTACTAAAGATATATCTGCATATTTAGTTTCAATACAGTTCTTTATTTTATAATTTTCAAAATAAGCAAGTTGTTTATCATACTTATAATGTATGCATATTATATATTTATTTTTATCTACATTTTCAAAAAATGTCTTCCATAATGCCTCACCATGTATAATATCATAAATCAAGAAACAAAATGCTATTTTTTTCATATATTATTTACAAATTTATTTATTTAATTGATTTAACGGGTAAATATTATAATTTGTTCTCCAGTTTCGCGATGTTTTGTTGAATGTACATTTTTATTTTGCATTGTTTGTATTGATGTAAGCTGAAAATACTTTTTCGAAATATCGTTCATATCATTTACCAAATCAAACTTTTGGCTAGTGTTTTTTGAACCATAATCTGACAAAATATAACACATTTTTCCACCATTTTCTAAAACATGATAACACAACTTTATTGTTCTTTCCCAATACTTAGTTAACCAATCTTGATAATCTTTATATCTAGTTGTACTTTGATTATCACTTTGGTATAATTCCAAGCGATAATAAGGTGGACTAAAAAATACAACATCGAAATGCTGTCTATATTTCTTTAAAAATGTTTTTGACTTGTATAAATCTTCTGATGGCTTACAATAAATATCACTTTTTATTTCAGAATTCTCTAACAATTGCTTTGTCTTTTTGCATACATCTGGTATAACATCTGTCCCTACATATTCAATCACATCGGGGCTTTCTATAAATCCTTTTGCATAAGAACTCCAACCCAAAGTAGGGGTAAATATTTTGGTTCCTTTTAAAACGTTAACGTTTAAAGAGTAAATCAAATATGGATTTAATATAGATGCACGAAAGTAAAATGAAGAGAACACACTGCCTATACGACCATTTTTGATATAATGTAAAGCACTTGGAGTTAATATTTTATAATCAATCTTGTTGTTTTTATACAAATCCATTATTATATTCATATAAGTTGGCGTGTTCTCGAAACCAGATTTTGTATTTTGTAAAATATCCCAAAAATGCAAATTACGTATTAAATTTTTATAAATAACTCCCTTGTTATTATCAAATATACTATTCATTGCAGTTATATTATTATGAATGGTATCATTTTTTTTATTAACACGCAGCGACATATTATAGAACCGTTTTAAATATTTTTGACGATTTTGTATGTTTTCTAAAATAAGTTGTAAGTGTTCTCTGTTTATAGCTTTACCTTTCATATAATCTTTTAGTTTATGTTCTTTGTTTCCAGTTACCACTTTATATTTGTCTATGAAATCATCTAAATTCATATTATCAGCCGGAGAACTTTGAAATATTTGTAAAAAATCATCTATGGTTATTAAATCCATACTCGATATAGTTTTATAATATGTAAATATAAAAAATTATGGTGTTAACAACTAATTTAAAAAAACGTATTTTATTTTACAAAAAGCTACGGGAACTTTTCAAAAATGGACATTTATTTTTGTCCATTTTTTAATTTTTTTGTTGAGAATTACAAACAAAATATGCAATTTTTTGATTTAAAGCATAATGCTGTAAAATCGAAAAAAATGAATTTTTAATGACTGCATACTTTTTTTTTTATTTTTTGAAAAAACGATTTAGGAACTTTTTCTGTTAGGAACTATATACTAATAAATCCTAATATGAAAAGTTCCAAAAGTTCCAAAAATTTTTATTGTAAATTTTGCAACTATTCTACGAGTAGAAATAGTCAATATAACAGGCATTTAATGACTGCAAAACATAAAATCCTAACAAATCCTAATAAAAAAAGTTCCGCACCACAACAATGTTTTGTTTGTGAATGTGGGAAAGAATATAAACATTTATCGAGCCTATGTGCACATAAAAAAAACTGTAACTACATAGATAGTGTGTATATAGAACACCCTGATAATGATATACCTGCAAACTATAGCGAAAAACATAACGAAACATCTTCTATTGTAGAACTAATTAAACAAAACCAAGATTTTAAGTCTTTACTTATTGAACAGCAAAAAGAAAATCAAAATTTACAAAAACAACTTATTGAAGTAGTGAAAGATGGTAAAACTATTAATAATACAACTAATAACAATCAAAAGTTTAACTTAAATTTCTTTTTAAATACAACTTGCAAAGATGCTATGAATATGTCTGAATTTATTGAGAACATGAATATAAATTTTAAAGACATAGAAAATATTGGAAAAAATGGATATGTTGAAGGAATGACGAATATGATTTTATCTAGGATTAAAGATTTGGATGTTACAAAACGACCTTTACATTGTACAGATTTAAAACGAGAAACAATGTACATAAAAGATAATGACGAATGGAGTAAAGATACACCAGAAAATTCTAAGTTGCATAATATGATTTCAATTGTATCAAAAAAAAACTATGGAACATTGCCACTATGGAGAGATACATATCCTGAATGTAAAGATGGTAATAATCCAAAATATGATTTTTGTATGGATATGATGCGAAATATATTAGGTGAAGTTGGTGATGAACAAATAAGACTTGATAATAAAGTGATTAAAAAACTTTCACAACACATATTGGTTGATAAAAATTAATGAGAAAATATAAGTATAAAGAATATTTTATATAAAAATAAAATGAGCGAATTTGATAGTAGTTTATGTAATACTACAATAGATAAAAGTAAAAATGTAGAAGAAAGGTATGAAGATAAATATAAAGATATTGATATTTTTAAAAATTATAAATTTCAAATGAAAAAAATTCCAGAAAATAATATTTTTTTAATGGAAGATTTTATATCACATGAACATTGCGACGAAATTATTGATATTATTAATACATATGCTAATGAAGAAGAAAACTGGGGAGAGAATACAAATGTTAAATGTGATTATATAAATCTAGTTCAATTAGGTAATGCTGAATTAAAAAATAAATACGATAAAATAATCTTTGATTATATTCATAAATTCATAGAAATTTTACATTTTGAATATAAAATATTTTGTAATGGTGATTCTGGATATTGTCTTCGTAAAATAAAAGGAGCAACCCGTTTTCATAAAGATGGTATTAGTCCAACTACTAAGTCAGATAAAATTCCAAGAGATTCTATACGCAATATGAGTATTATTATAGCATTAAATGATGATTATGATGGGGGTACATTTCATTTTCCACATCAAAATTTTAATGTAAAATTAAAAAAAGGACAATTAATTGCATTTCCCCCATATTGGTCTCATCTGCATGGTGTAGAAAGCCCAGAAAATGGTACATTTCGTTATACAATAAATACGTGGTTATACGAATAAATTAAATACTTTCATTATTTAATTTATAAATTTTCTTCAATGAGTAATACTCCGCCTAAAAAAGATAGATGTTTTAAAAAATTCTGAAATTCGCCTTCATAAAAAGGATTATGAATAAATATGATATTACATATTAAAAAGAATGCTAATAAAAAGGCGCCAAGTCTTGCATAATGTTTAAATTTGTTTAAGAATATTCCTAACATAATAAATACAGGAGCTAAAATCTCAATAAAAGTTGCAGTAATTTCTACAATGAAATTAAACCAAAATGGAAGATAGGAGAATGGTAAATGACTTTGTAAAAATAACGTACTATTTTTAAGATTAAATAGATGTTGAATACCACTTATAAAAAAAAGAATTGTAATTAAAAAAGCTAATATTGCAAAAACAAGATTTTCCATTATATACAATAATTAGAATTAAATTACAATGAATTATGTAAAAACTTCATAGGTGTTTTTGTTCCCAAAAATAGAAGCGACATAATGCGGTCTTCTTCGTATTGTTCAGTTGGTGTGCTAGTATGTATAACTTTTCGGTTATTAAATATAACCAAATCTTTTTCTTTATAATCTAAATTTCCAACATTATCATTTACGAGTACATAATTTTTCATTAGATGTCTCATTCTTTCATGACTATCAAACGGTGAAATATCTTTAAATTTGTAAAGACGGTTGGGGGTTAACATTATGCTTTTTTTAGTAGAACTTTCATCAGGGTAAATAACCAATGGAGTAATAACCCTGTTTTTAATATATTCTTCTTCGCTTTCTTTTTCCCAAAAATTATCTATTCTGCCGTAACCAGTAAAGTCAAACTCGGGAAAAATATTTTTAGAATAATAAATTGCAATGGTACTTTCATATATATGTTTATGCAATAAAGGCAAATTTTCATAAGCATTTTCCAGACTGGCAAATTTTGTAGAACCTCCTTTTTCCGGTGTTTTAATCATATACATCGAGCTAACTACATTTGGTAATATATTTTTAATACCTACTAAGTCTTGGTGCCATAATTCATTATATTTAAATGCTTTACTATTTCTAATTAATGCATTTTCTAATCCAAAATCATTTATAGTTCCTCTTCCTCGAATAGCGACTTGTCGTGCGTCAGGTACCATAGTTTCTTTAAAAGGATGCATAATGTCATCTAAATGATTTTTGTCAAAATAAGTGCTTACTTGAAAATGTTGTTTGGGTGTCAAATCTTGATTTTCAAAAACTAACACAGGAGTAGTTTTAAATAGGAATCGCAATTCTTGTTTTTCTTCTTCGTGTAATTTCAATAAATTAATTTTACTAACCTTTGCCATAAAGTTTACTCCATATGGAAAATCAATCGTAAAACTATATCCGTTTGATAAAAAATGTAGAAAAAGGAATAAAAAAAACATAATAATATTAATATTTATTATGTTTTTAAACTATTTGTTAGTATAAATTTATGAATTTTTGTTATATATTTTTACTCCTCGGTAACCTCTCCAACGGTAGACTCCTGAAACTCTACTGTTTGGTCAGGAACGTCAGAACGACTACCATCCTTGCGGCGTCTCTCGCGACCTCTAGGAGCATCGCTTCTGGATTGCATATTACGCATTTCACACATAATCTTACCACCCTTAATTCCAGTTACATTGGTGGCTTGAAACTCATGAGTTCCACTCTCTGGCTTAGAAAGTCCAAGTTCAACGTACTCGCCTTGTACCAAAAACTTGTATTGACTATCGGTGACTTGAATGGAAGAATAATGAGTAAAGATATCTTTACCTGCATGTTCACCATCAACGATAGTAATAAAACCATATCCAGTCTTGCTGTTAAACCATTTAACTTGTCCAGTTAGTACACTAGTAGAAGAACTCATCTTTACCAATATAAGATATATACCCCTTTATTTTTATATTGTTTTTAATCAATTTTATTATCTATACTAATAGCTAATCGTGAAATAATGCGATATTATCAACATAATTTGGTTCATCATAAAAATTCAAGTAATAACAAAAAGAAAAATAACTAACTAAATTATTACTAATTTGATTAGCAATATCATTTATCTTATCCAATGATTTCATCTCTTTGTACATTATGTTTTGTTTGTGTAAAATATGAATATTACTATATCTATTATCGATGATATGTAAATTTTCCCATGGAAGAGTTTTTGTACTTAAAAATAAGTATATATATCCAATTGATATCATATCATCTCGCCGAGAATAACTATTCCCTTCATGTAAAAAAAAACTTAAATAGTTAGGACTTCCAATAATATATTCACCTTTAATATTTGGTTTATGTTTCCTATTCTCGTCAACATAGAAAGTTGAAATACCAAAATCTATTAAATATATATTATCATTTTTTATCATAAAATGATGTGGTTTTATATCTCTATGTACAACAAATAATGAATGTACATCTTCAATTATTGAAAGAAGTTTCAACATAATATTATTTATTGTATTTTGAGATAAATCATTTACCAAAGCATAATCATATAAAGAACCGTCATATTTAGATATCACTACAGCAAATTTATTATTATAGTTTCCAAACCAATGCAATAAAGGGACGTG
>CESB01074038.1_pt1 | contig 13315 bp, 16 predicted proteins | sample 531071 | NCBI WGS metagenome assembly CESB01 (sample SAMEA2621259, study PRJEB7988) | marine metagenome | biome: marine biome (ENVO:00000447); feature: surface water layer (ENVO:00002042); material: "saline water (ENVO:00002010), including plankton (ENVO:xxxxxxxx)" | depth 5 m | reverse complement strand
AAAAAATATAATATAATTGTGAATAACAAATTATATTTAATAATCATCATCTATATCATTATCATAGACAATTTTAACATGATGCCATCCGAGATTTTGATATTTTCCGAATTTTTTATCCATAACCTCATATAAATCTTTTTGTTTAGGTGGTTGTCTTTTTCCATAGTTTAATTTATACCATTCATCAAATTCTCTACATAATTCTCCCTTTTTAATTCTTTCACCTTGTTCAACAATAACTTTTTCATTAATAAAGTTGAGTATATGGTCTTGATTATTTCTATATTCTTGACTTTTAGAATTTACAATATCACATTTTGATTGTATTAGACCTTTACTTTTGTATGCGATATCAACTAATATAGATGTGAAAGTTTGAATCCATTTAGATGATGTAACTTTAGTTTCTAATTCAACATCAATTGGGAAGTTGTATTCAATATTACTATCAGGATTATCAGAGAATGTAGATAAGAAAGGTACTACTTTAATTCTTCTCCAAGTACCATTATCAGTAGCATTAATATCAAACATAACATTAGTACAAACAGCAAGTTTAAATTGAGGAATAAATGTTACCATATTCTTAAATAAATAACGACCCTGAATAGGGTCACCTCCAGTAAGAGCTTTCATAGGTCCTTCATTTAATCTATCACCTTTAGAAGGTTCATTAATAACAGCAAGACGTGTACCCATTAATTGAATAATTTCAGGAGAAACGCCACCGACTTTAGGTCTTTTTTCAGTAACAATACTTAGAGGTACAACACCATGATATTCTCCTAAAACAAATTTCATAAGTTTCATAAGTAAACTTTTACCATTAGAACCGACACCAGTAAATATATGGAATGTTTGATTATTATTGTTTCCGATTAAGCATGAAGAGAGCATTTCCCACATATATGTACATAGTTCAGGAACAGGAAATAGTTGATTCATAAATTTATGACAATCATTAACAATACTTTTGTCACATTTATTTAGAGGAATATAATTAGTGTTAGTATTTTTAGATAGATAATCGTTGGATTGTCCGTCACGAAATGTATTTGAATTAAAGTCGATAACACCGTTATTAAAACCTAATAATTTAGTATTAGAGTCAATGAGATTGTAAAAATATTTATCATAGAATAATTCTTTAGAAGCTTTCATAAGTTTATCTTTTTTAGAAACATCTTTTAATCGAGTACATATGTCAGATAATGCACTTAATTTTTGTTTGAGAGCTTTCCAATCATCATCATTATTATCTAGTTGATGAATAACAGAAGTGACATTTAATAATTCTTCGAAATAAAGTTTATGTAGATCGGTAGATATAAGGAGACTTAAACCAACACCAGAGTCAGTTTCAACCCATCGATGATTTCTATATTCATACCAAATACTATTTTTAATATCAACACATGTGAATCTACCCTTAGCATAATGATATAATACTCTAGCAATATCGAAATCAGTAGGATATTCAATAGTTTGTTGAATAAAGTATGATATACTATTATCTAATATATCTTTTAATTTATTATCATTATCGTTATATCCTTTCCAATGATGTTTTGCCCAATATAATATAGAGTTATTGGTCAAACAATCGGAACCAACTTTAAAAGATTTCCAATATTTATCACCGTAATAAGTTGATATATCATTATAATCGAATTTATCAGACTGAGAACTGAATAACATCCAAGTATAAAACATATAATCATTTTGACATGTATTATATAATGCCCATCCAACTTTAATCCATTTATCAAAATCATTATAATATTCTTTTGGTAAAACCATAGTAATATCATGACATTCTTTCAACTTAAAAGGTAAAGAACCATATTGTGAATCAATAGTTTCAGTTAAGTTATCAAACAAGAGACTACAAACATTTTCCAAATCTTTTTTGTTTTTAATATCATCACAAGATGGCACAATAAGTTGCGTATATTTAAAATCATCTCTAATTTTCAATGTATTATATTTTTTTTTGTTATTTGATTGCATACGATTATTATAAACAGTTTCGAATTCAGAAGTCATATTGTATAATATATTGTCTTTATATTTAACAGAGAGAAGATGATAGTTATTTTTGACATCAAATTTAGATCCTTCAATCAAATCACATTGAAAATCATTGCTTTTTTGATTAAATTCAATATTGTAATAGAATGATAGATTATAGCTTTCTTTTCCAGGTTTTCTACATCCAAACATTTGCCAAGCAGTAGTTCCGTTAGTGATACCAGAGTCATAGACTTCACTATATGAATTTTTAAGAGGAATATCAGATAACACATTATCTAATTCATTAATTACCATATCTCTTAGCATATTTTGTTGTATTGTATTTACTTTAATACCAACAATAATATGAATACCATCTTTAAGACATTTTTTTTTATCACAATAATAAGGTTTATTTCTTTGAAAAATATACATATTAAATTTATTTGAATTAGATGAAAAATCAAACATATATTGTAATTTTACCAGTATCAAACAAGCAATATTCAAAATATCACTATCATTATGTTTTCTTTCAATTATATTCGAATCATAATTAAAATCAAAATCAATAACTAATGGTCTATTTTCTCCATTATTTTCTTTTAATTGTGTTTCAGTTAAATATTCCTTTTGTCCCTTTTCAAAAACATCCTGATATATTAATCTATAAAAATTATGTAATTCTTCATCAGGTATAGAATAAGATGCACCATATATTTTTTGACTTGTGTCTGGTATTCTAGTATGTGTTATTGTAGTATTATTATCTTTAACGGAACTTAATTTATATTGATTCAAAAATAATTGTAGACTTTTTACATCCATTGAATTATAATAATATATATATTATATTCATATCAATTTTTACAAAAAATAAAAATTACTATAATATATTATATATATTAATAATACTAACAGGGTATTTCATATATAAATAAAATACAATATAAAATAATTAAAAACTTCTAATATATTTAAATAAATGGAAATATCTCGTGATTCAGTAAAAAGATTAGCAAGAGATATTAAAGAATTAAAAGACAAATCACTAGAAGAAAATGGTATTTATTATAAACATGATGAAGAAGATATATTAAAAGGATATAGTTTGATTTATGGTCCTGAAAATACTCCATATCAATATGGAAATTATTTATTTGAATTTGTTTATCCATATGATTATCCATTTACACCACCAAAGGTGTATTTTTTAACAAATGCAGATAAAATAAGAATGAACCCTAATTTATATCGTTCAGGTAAGGTATGTATTTCAGTGTTAAATACATGGAAAGGAGAACAATGGTCATCATGTCAAACAATAAAAACAATATTATTATCAATATTTATGATATTTAATGATAAACCTCTTTTAAATGAGCCTGGTTTTAGAGAAGATAATAAGGATTTTGATAATTATAACAAAATAATTAAGTATAAAAATATAGATATAGCAATATATAAAGTATTATCTGATAAATCTTATATTTTCGTCAAAGAGCATTTTATAGAAATAATAATTAATAAATTTAAAGAAAATTATAAAAAGATAATAGATTTAACAAATAATGAGAAAAAGATAGATGATAACTATATATTAAAAACGGATGTATATGATATGGAAATAAAGGTAAGATATAAAGATTTAAATAAAAAATTAAAGGATTTATATAATTTATTACAAAATTGATTTTAAAAGAATATAAACATTTATTATAAATGAAGTTTTGCAATGGATGTGGTAATATGTATTATCTAAAAATGGATGGTAAATTAACTTATTATTGTAGAAATTGTGGTAATGAAGATGAAAAAATAAATGAATGTTATACAGCAAGTAAAAATAATATAATAAGTGAAGATACAGTTTATAATAGTATAATAAACAAATATACAAAAAATGATGAAACAATACCCAGAGTAAATGAGATAAAATGTATAAATACTGATTGTGCTTCTTTCATTGATTCAAAAAATAATATATTGTTAATAAGAAATGATGAAGTAAATATGAAATTTATATACTTATGTGGTAATTGTGATACAGTATGGAAAAGTAGTATTAAATAATAAAATTGAAAAAAATATAAAATAATTTTTTATAATATATAAATGGATAATGAAAATATTCTATTAAAAACTGATAAAAATGATGAAGAATTTAATGATTTAGATAATAAAAGTGATGATGATGATACAATAATAATAGATGACGAAGATGAAGAAGAAGACGAAGAAGAAGATGATGTAGACGAAGAAGAGGATGATGAAGATGAAGAAGAAGAAGAAGATGAAGAGTATGATAAAAATGAAGATGAAGATGAAGATATTGAAAATACAAATGAAGAAGAAAAAATAGTAGAAGAAGTATTTGATGAAGATGGAGATGATGAAGATGATGAAGACGATGAAGACGATGAAGATTTGTATGATAATATAAAATTAACAAATGAATATAAAGATAATATAATTAACAATATGCATGTACTCTTGAAAGAATCAAATATCTTGGAAATTCAAGACAAGTTAGACATAAAGAAGGAATATATGCCTGATTGTGAGTGTGATAAAATATTAGATGATAATCACATAACATTACCATTATTAACAAAATATGAAAAAGCAAGAGTATTAGGTTTGAGATCTAGTCAAATAAATAGTGGAAGTATAATATTTACAGATGTAGATGATGATGAGATAGATGGGTACAAAATAGCTGAAAAAGAGTTACAAGAGAAGAAGATACCATTTATAATAAAGAGACCTTTACCAAATGGTAAATGTGAATATTGGAGATTATCAGATTTAGAACAAATTTAAAAAATAATATTTAATATTTGATAAAAATTATTTTTTTATTTTCTAGACTTTCTGGATTTTCTAGACTTTTTGGATTTTCTGGATTTCTTTGTTTTCTTTACACGACGAGTTTTACGTTTTCCTCCCATTACAAAACAATCACTACAATTCTTTTCTTTATTTTTTTTATGTTTTTCTTCTAAATATTTTCGAACTATTTTTTGAATCGTTTCAGCAGCATTTTTTTTTTTTAATTTAATTTGATTTTGTTCTCTATCTAATTTTGTCAAATAATCAAATGTAAATGTATTAGGAGATAATCTCGATTTATATCTATTATCAGAAGAATCGCTTGAGTTTGAAGATAAAGGTGATATAGGTCTGAAAGAACTATTTGAGTTTATATTAGTATTATCATTATTGTACTTAATTGTTGAAATTAATTTTCTTTTTGGATTGTTTTCTATTTTTGAAACAAATTTTGCCCATCTTGGATTATTATCCATTATATAATATATACAATTTATTTTTTTTTATTAGTTTTATTTTTTTTTAAATGACGGCGTTTTGTTTTTTTCTTACCTCCGGTTTTTTCACTTCTTGTAATAATTTCTCCTTCTGCTTTTTTTCTTTCTGCAAAATCATTTAAAATGTTTCTTATTTCATCTAATTGATACATTTTATTATAATATTCTCCTGATGATGGAGTAGATTCTTGAGGTGTATAAGGTATCTCTCTACTAGGTCTGTAAAATTCTTCTGTCATTTGTTTATTTTGTTTATCAATATTTATCCCATAACCATCTTTTTGTCCATCCATCCAAAATCCATTATAAATCATATCTCCATCTGATGAAAATTGAACTCCTTTACCATGTGGTTTTCCATTTTGTAGTTCACCTGTATATGCAGTTCCGTCAGAGAAAGTATATGAACCTATGGTATTTAAAGGAGTATATCTTTTCTCTAACATAGTGGTAAGAATATTTGGTAAAACATTGTATTTAAATGCATTATCTGTTGGATATTTGATATTTCTTATGACGTTATTTTTTATTTTAAGATTAATAATAGTTTTTGTCATTTCTTTTAAATGTTCTTCGTTAGTTATACCGGTAATTTCTTGTAAATTTGATTGTCCATTTTTACTATTTATCCATGTAATAAATGCTTCTCTGTTTGATGTAAAGCTACTCATTAATATATATATATATATTTATGAATATATTTTTTTATTTATTTTCTAAAAGAGAATAATTAAAAAATATTTAATAATATAGACCAAAATTAACATTTCCATCTAGCACCACAATTTAAACAACTAACAAATGTAGTCATAGGTTCATCAGCAGAACGCGTTTGCATCTGATAATAACTACATTTTTTTTGTTTACATTTGTTGCATGTAAAAGTATCAGTAGCAGCTTCCATATTTTCTTCATATTTAGCTTTATCTTTTTTAATTTTTTTTTCAATTAATTCATGCCATCTTTCAGGATTCATTTCTTGATGGGTCATAAAAGCTAATATGTGTGGTTTTAAAGATTTATGTTGTATTTTATTAAGAAGTGTAGGATTTTGAATATTGAAATAGATGGTTCTAAATTGGTCAATATATATTTGTTGAAATTGAATATTTTCCCATTTTTTAATAAGTTTTCGGTCATCGGCTTCTTTAATAGTATAATTGTATATACCTTTTTCAAGATTAAGAGAGTATTTATTATCATTTATAATATTATTTATCACATGAGCTACATTATTTCTGAAAACAATAGGGTCGTTGATAATCATATACAACAAATATAATTATAATTAATATCAATTTTTTAAATAATTATTTGTAAATAATATTTTTTAATGTAGTAAAATTAGTAATTTTTTTTTCATTAGTTTTTTTAACGGGAATCCATTTTTTGAATTTTTTGTTATAAATACATTCAAAGTTTAAAGATTTTTCTAAATATACAAATTTATCAGGGGTTATATTTTCAAATTCTTCTTCATCATCACTTTCTTCTAATAAATCTAGATTAGTATTTTCCTTTATAATTCTAAAATGATTGTTCATCATAACACTAGTTTTATAATCTGGTATATATGCATATTGATAAAAAACAATGCCATTAGGTCCATAAATATTTAAATTATATATATCATTTTTTATATCGGGAGTAATAGAAAAAATAACACGTTTATTATTTTCAATATTTATGTTATTATTAGTATAATTATTATCAGATGAATATCTTGTAAAATATGAATAATTATTTTTACTATTTCTATTTAAAATTCCAAATATATTGTAATCTATATTTTCTATAGAAGTAATTAATCGGTTTTTATTGTTATCTATTAAACACATACCGATAACAAGTTGTTTATTAAAAATAATATAATTATTGATGTATGAAGAAAAAATAGTATTTAATATAGTTAGTTTATTTTGAAAAGATTTAGATTTGATATCTTGATTTTTAAAATAATAAATATTTTCTGTTACGAAATATTTAATATTTTTATGAAAAATAATAGTTCCATAAAGAATAGTTCCCTTTAAATATTTGTTGTAAGATACAGTAGCTATTTCAAAATTAATAATAACTTTATTTTTTGTATTATATTCTATTAATAAACATACATTTTCATTATTGTAATAAGTAAACCATACAATGTATTTTTTTCCGTAAGGAATCGCCATAAATAAATCACAAACTTTATTATGAACTAGAGGTTCATATGAAAGTTCAATATTAGGCATATATTTTTTAATATAATCAAGGTTCATATATAAATATATGTATTGAAATCTTTAAGTTGATTTATTAACTTCTTCTGTATGTTTTTCTATATTTTCTGTATTAAATATTTTATTAGCATTTTTGTAGTTATTAAGGGGTATATAATTATTACAATAAATGATAGAGTCTTTTATTTTATCATATATATAATGTAATAGTAAAAGTAGAATAATAGAACTAAAAATAAAAAGAATATAGTTTAGCATTATAATAATTATATTAAAAAAATAACTAAAAAAAACGTATTAATATTTATAAAAAAAAGTATAATTATATTATGGATGATATTCCTGTGGCAGAGAGAATAAATAATACAATACATGTTAGTAATGCAAAATTACAAGAACCTATATTTTATGATCCAGAATCAGATAGAACTGAGAATTATATAGAATTTCATCGACGAAAAAATAAGTTTGTAAATACAAAGATGGGTAAAATAATAATTTCATTACTATTGTTGATTATGACTTCTGCATTTTGTTATATAATTTATAAGGGGGCAAATGAGGATGAAGATGAAGATAAAATAGATAGTTTAACAAATTTAACATATGAAGAAAGATTATATATGAATTATTTAAATTATGGTGGTATTATTAGGAGATTAGCCTAAGTGATTTTTTTTAAGAAGAACTCTATAGATTCTTTAGTAAAGGGGTTAATAATGTCTGCTTCACTATATGCAGCATGTTTATCAGTTAACATAAAATAAAAGTTATCGATAGTATTATTATATTCTTCAATAATAAATGATACAGGAGAATTAATATTTTCTTTAAACTCGTGAAAATTAATTTTTTTGACAAAGTGGTCATAAGGTATTTGAGAAATAGGTTGAATAGATTTTTTTATAATAGTTTTATCAATAATTACATTATAAGAATTTCCACGTAAACTAGTATAGTCAATAATTTGAAATAATATACCATCATTAATAGAAATTTGTTTACAGTTTTTATTATTTTTTATAATAAAGATACCAGAATCTGAGTAAATTTCAGATATAGAATATTTATTGACATTATATTTTTTTAATTGATCTATATTATTATAATTAATTTTAGTATTTTCAATATAAATTCTCATATTATAAAATAATATAACAAACTATTTAAACTGATTACATATATTAATTTAATGAATTGCATAATAGTAGAAAAAAATAGTGATTTAAAAGAAGTAAAAATAAAAAATGATGAAATTGATACTTTATATAAAAAATGTTCATTTAAGAATGAAAAAGGTTTTGAATGTAGAACAATATGGAATGTAAAAGTGAGTGGTAAAAAATATAAAGTAAAATTGTTTTCAAAAAATGTAGGTAATGCAAATAATGAAAATAAGTATGAATTTCCTCCACCTATTGAAAATGAATTATATTTTGGTAATTGTATTTTGATAAATTATGATGAAGACGATAAATTAACTAATTTATCAATATTAGAATGGTGTTCTATTCATGAAAAGTTATATGGAGGATTTGAAGATTTAACAAGTACAGCTATAGAGGATGAAAATGAAGAAGATGAATTATTAGAAGTACCAGATGAAATGAAAACAAAAGATGGATATTTAAAAGATGGTTTTGTAGTAGATGATGAAGATGATGAAGATGACGAAGATGATGAAGATGACGATTTAAACAGTGAATTATCTGAAGAGTATTATGATTACAGTGATGAAGATAATTAATTTTTATTTTTAGAATATATAATTTATTATATAATTTATTAAATATTCTATTACAATTTTACAGATATTTATCTGTTACAATTTTATACATATTTATTTTATATTTGATTTATCAAAAATTTCTCTTTTGATATCATTACTTTTTGTCATCTCATTATCGAATCGTACGGTTTCATCTGGTATAGAATCCCAATCAACAGCTCTAACATTACTTAAATCACCTGTTTCTTTATCAATAATCTGTGATAATACATTACCACTTTCTTGAGCCTTTTTAATATTTTCTTCAATCGCCTTTTCTTTAGTTTCTTTAACTCTTTGTTCAAATTCTGTTTTAGTTAAATCATCATTCTTATTCTTTTCATGCATTAATTCATTTAACTCGTTCTCTAAATACTGAACATTACCTGTTTTGTAAGCATCAGGGTCAAATGGCATCCACATACCAACTTGACCAACATATACATCATGACCTGTATCCATATCTCTTAGTGATTTAGCTCTCATTTCAGCTTCTTCTTGAGTATTATAAGAACCTCTAATTTTAATTCCTCTTACATTGGTCTGAAATTTATTTTCAATATTAAATTTCTCTTGTAATTTATCTTCATTATGTTCAATAAAAGTTTTATAATCATCACATATGGTATTAAAATCATACTTTTCTTGTTCAGATTTTATAAATTCTTTAAAATTTTCCTGAATTTCTGTAGGATTTAGGTTATATTTATATGAAATAAAACCAATAAATGAATTAAAATGTTCAATTGATTTACTATAATCCCAATTTTTTATAAAATTATTAAAAAAATATAATTCCTTTTTTTTTATTATTTTTTCAGGTGACAAAAATGATAAACAAACAAATTTTTGGTTTGCAATTGGTTTATCTTCATCGAGTACATCAGCTATAACCTTATTCTCCATATTGATAATTTAGAGATAATTATTTAAGTGATTTTATTATTATTATAATAAATAAATTTCTAAACAATAAATATATAATGTTAGATAACTTATTGGATTTAACAGAACTCTTTAGAAGACTTGTAAAATACTTAGTTGAAGGTATTATAGTTGGGATAGCTGCAGCCTTAGTTCCTAAGACTCCATTAAAGATTGAAGAAATTGTTTTAATCTCTATTACAGCAGCAGCTACATTTGCTATTTTAGATGCCTTTGTACCAGCAATAGGAGTATCTGCAAGAACAGGTGCAGGATTTGGTATTGGAGCAAATCTAGTAAGATTTCCACTTCTATAAATAATAAATAATAATTAATTAAAGTTTAATAAATTATTATATTTTTAATGAATCAATATCTATTAAAGATTCAGAAGTATAATCTTCTGATGTTAAATATTGATTAAAAATTGGATTATTAAGTTGTTCTTTAGGAATACAGTGATTTATATTTTTAGCTATGATTTTATATAATTTAAATTCAGGATATCTTTCCTTACCTTTATCATTATATAATAAATTTTTATTATTTTTGTCACTACACCATTTTTTAATTAAATTAAATAATTCTACAGAATTTTTATTTTTAGTAAATTTGTACTCATCAAAATAATCATATAATGAACATGCTAACCTACTTAAATCAAAACTAGGATTATTATTAATAGTTGGTTTATTATCATCTAAAAAAGGTCCAAAATTATATTGTGTATGTGCATCTTCATCTTTACAAAATGAATCACTCCAAAACAATTTTTCATTATAGTTATAAATACATCTTCCAAAATCAATTATTTTAAATATTTTATTAAATGTTGGTACTTTGTATATTTTATTTTCATATTTATAAAATAAATATTTTATATCAGTTTCTACGTACATTATATTGCTTGTATGTAAATCATTATGTGTAAATTGAAATTTTTCTTGATATGTAATTAATATCATTATTATTTGCATTAAGTATCCACACCATTCTTCTATTGAAATGTCAGAATATAACATTAAGTTATCTAAGGTATCATTACATTTTTCCATTAAAATCATTAAAACAGGTGTATTTGGTATTATTGCCTCAATACATGATATATCACTACTGTCATCATCACTATCATCCTCTTCACTATCATCCTCTTCACTATCATCATCTTCACTATCATCATCTTCACTGTCATCATCTTCACTGTTATCATCTTCACTATCATCCTCTTCACTATCATCCTCTTCACTATAGTCATTACTGCTAGATAATTTATTTTTTTTATTTTTATTAATATTAATAGATTCTGTTAATTCTTCTATATCAATATTAAAAATATTCACGCTTTCAGTAGTAGATTCTTCTTTAATAGTAGTAGCTATATTTGAATTTAATTTAATATCTTCACAATCAAGACAAACATCTATATCTTCTAGTTTTAATTTATTATTTTTCTTACCACTTTCATTGGAATCATCTTCAAAAATACTTTCATCTATAAAAAAAAGATTATTTAAATTTTTATGAAAGAATGTAGATTTATCTAGAAATTCAATGTCATCTACAATATTTAGTTTGAATTCTTTATGTTGACATATGAACATGCCATAAAAATTAATACCATGTATAAAACCATTACCTAATAATTTGGAGGATAAATATGAAAAAAATCCATCAATGTATGCATTATTGTTATCTCTTTGTATTTTAATATTGTATTTATCATCTTTATTATTATCTAATGAAGGCAATGTAAATTCATGATTGTCATATTTACCAATCATATATCTAATAGGATCGATAATAGGGGCGTATTTACAATGAATATTAGTTAAATTATTATTAATATTACACGTTATGTCAGAATATGATATAGAAAGAATGTCTACATTCTTATTTGTTTCTAAATTAATATTATTAATATTATTTTCATCGAGATTATCAACTAAATTATGGAATATAGGAATATAATTTTGTATGTTGTAAATTAAATCAAATGATTGTATTTTTTCAAATAAATCTTTGTTATTAATATTATAATTTATCATTGAGTTTTATAAATAAAAAATTTAATTAATTTTGAACTAATAATTCATATTAATTCGTAATATGTAAATATAATTTTAATATATTATTTATATGACATTACAATTAAAAAAGTTTGATATGAAAATGATAACTTTTAGACCAGATGAAAATAAAGGTCCGGTAATAGTGTTAATAGGAAGGAGAGATACCGGAAAAAGTTTTTTAGTAAGAGATTTATTATATTATCAACAAGACATACCTATAGGTACAGTTATATCAGGAACAGAAGAAGGGAATGGATTTTATTCGACTCATGTTCCAAAATTATTTATTCATAATGAATATAATACAGGTATAATAGAGAATATAATGAAACGTCAAAGAGGTGTATTAAAACAAATAAGAGCTGAACAAATAAGTTATAAAAAGTCAACTATTGACCCAAGAACATTTTGCATACTAGATGATTGTTTATATGATGCAAGTTGGACTAAAGACAAAATGATGAGATTATTATTTATGAATGGAAGACATTGGAAAGTTATGTTAATTATTACTATGCAATATCCTTTAGGTATTCCACCCAATTTGAGAACAAATATAGATTATGTATTTATTTTAAGAGAACCATATATAGCAAATAGAAAAAGGATATATGAGAATTATGCAGGTATGTTTCCAACATTTGAATCTTTTTGTCAAGTAATGGATCAATGTACAGAGAATTATGAATGTTTAGTAATAAATAATAATTCAAAATCAAATAAGTTAACTGACCAAATATTTTGGTATAAAGCAAGTCATCATAATGATTTTAAATTAGGGTCGAAAGAGTTTTGGGAAATATCTGCAAATATTAATTCAGATGATGAAGAAGAATATGACCCAAATAGTACACGCAAAAAAGGTGCAGGTCCTAAAATAAATGTAAAAAAGACAAAATGGTAAATGTAAAGTAATCATTAATAGTAAAATTGATTTAAATATAAAAACCAAATATATATATATTATGTTGATTCCAGTTAAATGTT
>CESB01124811.1_pt1 | contig 13434 bp, 9 predicted proteins | sample 531071 | NCBI WGS metagenome assembly CESB01 (sample SAMEA2621259, study PRJEB7988) | marine metagenome | biome: marine biome (ENVO:00000447); feature: surface water layer (ENVO:00002042); material: "saline water (ENVO:00002010), including plankton (ENVO:xxxxxxxx)" | depth 5 m | reverse complement strand
AAAGGATATTACAACACATTGGGAATCCCCGTTTTGTTTTACAATGTTGGCAAAAATCAGTGGCATAAGAATTTGCCTAAATCGGTGAACCTTTAGATAACAAGACCGCCAATGATAACCCATGTTCTTCGTCCGATGCTACCGTAAAGATGTAGCAAAATCGGGAACAACCAATGTTGCCGAATGGGATAATTGTCCCGATATGAACCTATTTCACCAAACTTGTGAAGGTCATGGCGAAGGAAAATACATCTTATTTCAGCGTGGAAAAGGCATTCGTGGGATGAGAAAGATTAACGAATACATTGTCGCACCGCAAGAAACAGCAAGCAATAATTGGATGGATAGTCCGAATATCTCCGAATTGTTGGTATTTGCCGCAGAAGAGTTTGGAGGTGAGGCAGGTATCGCCGTTAAGAAAAATATGGAAACTGCTGACCTTTCCGATGATGAGTTATTGGGTGTCTTTGAACAAGTAGCCAATAAAGAAGTTTCGGGTGCAGAAGAGTTTGACGCATTCACTAAAGACATTAAGGCACTGTTGAAAGAAGTGCGAAAGCGAGGAATGTCTTCCGAAGGATATTCCGATGCCGTAGCCTCCAAAGAAGCAGAAGCAAAGGTGGGTGGCCTCTTATCGGGCGGAACAGGATTCATGGCAGGTATTCTTGTAGGTGGTGTTGGCGGTGCGGTTGCTACTGCCACGCATTATCGAAAGAAGATTACTGATATGGAGGAAAGATTCGGGGCTATGGAAGTTTCCCTTGCCGAAACCGAAAAGACCTTGAAAAAAGAAGCCGAAAAGAGGGAAAAGGAAGCAGAAGAAAGAGCCAAAGAAAAGAGAGCCGAAACAGCCGTAAAAGCCTTTGATAACCGATTGAATTTGGATGCTTCCTTCCTATCAAACTTCAATGGAAATAATGGCCCGAAGTATTGAAGTGATTCGTAATGGATATAGACCGTAATTTACTTGCCTCTTATCGAACCCTCCTTTCCACGACAAGGGATAATCTCGCTCATCAGCAATTCACTGATTTGTTGGAAAGGGTGGAAATCAATCCTACCAAGCGATTAGAAAACTCTTACAAAAGCCTATTCAAAGCCATAGACAAGTATTCACAAGGCGATATGGAAAAATTACTTTCCCATCGCTTCCTCTTTGAGATATTGCGAGCCTCTCCGAAGAAAAGAGAGCGAGATTTACGCCGAATTACGAGCCATTTCTGTGATTTCGTTAAATCCGCAGGTTCGTCCAACACAGCAGGTCATCGTTTAACAGTGTTGAAATACGCTCAATTAGTGGAAGAATGTGTGCAAGGTCTTCAAGATTTAGAGATAGATAAGAAAGATTCCCAATTTCACACCCTTTGGATTCAAGAATTAAGAGAACGCTTAGATACAAAGGACAACAAGTGAGTGACATGGACGATTATAGCGAAAGCGAATACCGCCCTCGGTCTTTTGAAGAACATTTCCGCCCCGACTCTCGTTCCGATTACACGGACTTGATTCAAAAGGAAAAACCTGTGGTGAAAGAGGAAAAGAAAACCGAAAAACCCAAGAAGGGTAAAAACATCGTGGAATTGCTTACAGGTGGAGAAGACATTGGCGAGTTTGCTCGTAAATTGAACCTCGACCCCGAAATGGCAGAAAAGATGCTCGTTCCCTTACTTTCACTTCTTGATAAGTATGGTGTTGGTGAAACCATTACGGCCTCTCCAAGAGTCGAGTCGGCCACCAATGCTTTTGAAATCATTCGTGATGTAGCACCTGTTGTCAAGGGTGCGGCGGAGTTTATTTCGGGAAGGAGAGCAGAATTAGAGTCCACAGACCTTGCCTTCCTTGAACAGATAAAGGAGGCTCAAGGTGTTGCTGATGCTTCCCTATTTGATGATGACGAAGATGACTTATTTACCGTAGGAGAAACTATTCAAGAGGTTGAGGAAATCGTTGAGATGCCATCCCAACCCGAACCTGCACCATTGGATTTAGATTCTTTCGATGCTAAAGATTGGGGAACCTTCTTTGCTACGGATGGGGCTATGGTTCCAAGAGAAAAAACTTGGGACATTGTGAATAACGATTTAACCGCCGCCCTTGATGCACAACATAACGCTGTCGAGGAATGGGCGAAAAAGGAAGGGGTTGTCGTCCGTGAAAAGGTAGCCACCGCCAAAGGCGGCAATCTTGATTTAGGGGTGCGAACTGACTATCAAAATATGGAATTAGGAAATCCCGATGCGGGCGTTCCTCACACCTTTACCGAAGTTCAAGGCATGAATACCAACGCCTTTGAAATTGTTGATGTTTCCGACTTAGCCAACAGTCAAGGACTTTCCATGAATGAAATTATGGAAGCAGATTCACAGCGCAAAATTAACAACGAAGCCCACGAACAATGGGAAACGGAACCTATTGATGTAACCGAGTTTATCGAGGATGAACCCATGTTAGATTATGCGGAGGCTGATATTCCCGAATCTTTGGAAGAATATGACCCCCTTCACATTCAAGATTTTGATGTTCCGACTTTTGATATGGACGAAATCGAGGATTTGGAACGACTTCAAGCCCACGAAAATGAAACACGGAATGATGAACAGGTGGAATGACCTTGCCGAACCTCGTTTGGCGGCGTTATGTAGCCGATATGGTGGCCGTGTGGCTAAAATGGTGTCGAAATGTGCATCTTCCCTCCCACATTGATGTGATGAATCGCTTCATAGCCTTAAATCCGGGCTATATTCCCAAAGGTGATACCACCAATTCCGACATAGCCCTTATCAAAGATATGTTGTGGGATGAGGATTTCCTACTTTCCTTATCGGATAGGGGGCTTCAAGTGTGGGCGCACGGCACAGTCGGAGAATTAGTGGATGAGATGCGACCTTATGGGCGGAAATTTAGGGAAATCGGAATCATTTGTGACTTCATGGATTCTAACTTGACATGGTTTGAGAGAGTTTATGCTTTCGGTAGGGCTGACATAATCAAGTTTTTAAGAGCGCAAGGCCGAAATATCTGATAAAAGGGGCGTTATGACTCCATTTGTGGAAGGAGGGCTTAGATAGTCGGTTAATCCATATCACTTCATGGCTAAGGGCAAAAGCGTCTTCGCTGATTTGCAGGGACTTCCAACCTCTATGGGTGCAGGGGAGATTTACAAACAGATGAAGCCCGTATCAAAAGGCGTTGATTTACCCGCAAGTCAAAGTGATAGAGAAATCAAAAAGAAGTATGATGATGAACCTATCAGCGTTGACACAGACGGATTTACTATTTATGCTTCAATGCAAGGCGCAGAATTTACGGAGAAAAAACTTTACAATGAAGTGAGGACACCCAAGACCTATTTCAAGTTCACCGTAGGGCAAGCAAGCACATATTCATTTTACTTTGGCCCCGATGCGCCTTCTTATCCCTTTTTGGATGAGAGCATCTTAGTCACCAACATTACTATCAATCAAAAAGACAATAGTGCCACAATTAACTTCACTAATGCCGATGCCAAAATTACCATTAAAAATGGTAAATGGTCTATGCCGAAGTTTGCGAATGAAGCAGGGACAAATGGACTTGTTGCTCAAAAATCGGTTGATTCGGCGGTGGGCAAGTTCCCCGCTATGCTTATTTCCGTAGCCCCTTACAATGCGGCGAATGTATTATTTTACAAAAATGCTGTTGCTGATAAGAGCAAAATGGCTACGGCGATGAAGGAATTGATGGACACAGGTAATGGATTATATCATTGGAGTTCTGCACAAGCGGAAGTTTATCTTTCCCCACAATCATTTACCTTTGACAGTGGTTTGGATAAGGAAATCTTGTTACCTCCTTCCTTTGATTTCGATACCGCCGATACTTTGGACACCACAAAATCATACATTCGTTTCAATTGTGTTATCGAAAATGCTTCTTTGAGAACCAACAATTATACAGGATATGATAAGCAAGACCCTTCCATCTTGATGACCACGCTTCAATTTCCGGGTGATGAAGCCCTTCTTGCCCCAATGGGAACAAGTGATGAGGGAACAGAAGTCGCCTGTGGATTAGAAGCCCCCGAAGGTCGAGTTTTGAAATCAATCAAGCCTGTTGTGACAGGGGCGATGGTGCAACAAGTTAAATTAGAGTTCCACGATGGTTCATTTTGTGTCTTCCCCGATGCTGAAACAGGACTCTTTACGGCTACGGATAAGGAAACAGGGCAAGAATTACAAGGCCGTGTTGAAAATCTAATCATAGCCGAAGGAAAGTGGAGAGAAGGCCATGCCGAAGAAGTGGCTAATCGAATTGAAAGAAATATCAATTCTTCCTTGACTGTGATGAGTGATGGAAAATCCATGACATCAGCGATTGCATGGCGAACCAACAATCCATCTCAACTGAAAGTTATCGTCCCTACCGATGAGGGAACGAAACTGATTACCATTCCATTAAAGGAGGCATAAACATGAGTGACTTTGAAGATTTAGACGAAATGACAGGCTCTATGAGCGATTGGGTTTCTAAGAAACAACAAGCAACTGCTATGAGTCCTATTACACCTGCGAAGAATGATAAACTGTTTGAAGTAAGAACCAAGATTTCTGCTGACCCTTCGCACCCCGATGTGGCTAAAATTATGAAAGCCCTTGATTCCAAACAACCAAGTGGTCTAAAGGATGCTATGAGTGTAGCCGATGCTTCCGAAGCCCCCGAATTCTTGAACGAGTTCGCCCAAGCCTACGCACAAAATGATGGTCAAGGAGAAGGAAAGTGGCTATTCGTCCGACAAATCCAACAAGGAAAGAAAGGCAAAAATGCAAAGGTAAAAGTGGAATTATCCTACGACCAAGACGGCGACCTGAATGTTGTGGATGTCCCCAAATCCATGATTTATGCCGTTGATGGCCGAAAATGGAAGAAAACAGGTATCAACAACCTCCTTCCACAACAACCTATGGAATCCACCCCCGATTCAGATGTCGAACCCCCAACACCTGCCACCTCTCAAGAATCAGTGGTAAGCGTGGATAACCCGACACCCGACATGGCAGACGAAAACCCTGTTATGGATTCGTCTTCCACACCATCTTCTCCCGAAGACCATGCACCCGATATGCCTTCACCTACGGACGATGACCCACTTATCGGATTGATTGGTGGTAAAACAGTCGAAGCCTTGAATCAATTGAACCTCCGTAGTGGGGTAAAAATTGCTGACCTTGACATGAAAGAGTTCAAAGTAGTTAATGGAACAAGTGGCCCTGTCAAAATCATTGGCGATAATGGCGATGAAATGGAAATCTCATCTATCCTTACAGGCTCTAACTTTGGCCCTATCGGTGCAGAAGGTAATTTCGTTCCTTTTACTGCACAAAATATGGGCGATGTTCTGTATAAGAGATTTACAAACCTTGTTGCTGAAATGAGTAAGAAGGACAATCGTGAGGTTACAGTGGAACAATTGCGAGCCGTCCGAAAGCACATGGATGCTCTTTCAAGAGTATTCGGTTTCGATGACCCTAACCAATTAGAGGCGTTTTTCGCCGCTTGGTTAATGAAAGATTCAACTTGCCGTCTAACAGGTATTCCCGGAACAGGTAAGACAACTGTTATCAATTCGGCGGCGACTCTTTTAGCCAATTCTTACGGATTCAATGTAGGTCGAAGATATGTGGCTCAAAAGAAGGTTGAGGCAGGGCAAGCACATGAATACTTGGTATTCCCTGCGGGTCAATCTTACGATGTAAATTACGGAGATAAAAACGCTCAATCCACCTATCGTGCATGGGAACAATGGCGATTTAATGAGTGGAAGCAAATCTCGGACAAGTCGGGTGCGTATCTTTACGACTTCCGATTCCTACAACGGACTTCCGATTCGGGATATTCTAAGTTACCCATGTCATCCCGTCAATTTGCTGAATTACTGTTAGCAACGCCGATTATTGACGAAAACGGCTTGAACACTAACAAGATTAAAGCCTCTCCTGTTTCCGTTACTGCCCTTCGTGCGTTATTTGGTTCTAAGGGATTCCCACAGGATAAAATAACAGACCGTGAAGGTTTCGCCGTTTATCTTACTTCACCCCTATACAACGATTCGGGGTCGAATGAAGGATTCGCTTTGCGTGAGTTCCTTTTGGAACATTTTTATGATGACCGTTTGGATGACAAGAGCAACGGGATGAAACAGATTTGCGATGAAATGCTAAACGAGTGTGGTATCGCTAAGATTGACTACGATAAGCGAGCCGAAGAAATCCTTTATGGTATCGAAATCCGTCAAATCACTGACAAACAGATTGTCGGCGGTGAGGAAAAGGAAGTAGCGGCGTATCAATTCGACCCTACTCCAAGACCTATTGTTACTCAACCTGTGAAGTTTTTCAACGAAGCCAACCGTAGCGGTTCGGGTGTGGAAGATGCTATTCTTGGTCTTATTGCGGAACAAACAGTCGAATATCGTGGACAAACTTTCTCATCTCCGTCTTTCGTAGCATGGATGGACACCAACCCTCACCAAAAAGGAAATGACTTGGCTTTCGTGGACAGAATAGACATGGAATTGTATTTCGGGACTTTGACTCTCGGTGGTCGTTTCAATACGCTTGTGGAAAGATACGGCGGTGCAAGTTCTAAAGGTTCTCGCCCCGAATTCCAACTTATTAACCGTATGTTGCTTAATAAAGGCGCATCTCGTTTCCTTAGCCCTATGCGGTTCAAAGATGTGGTCGGTTCATTGGGACTTTCAAATGTATGGGGAACCATTATTGACCTACCATTTAACGCATCGGGGGCGGCAGAAGATGTGCAAGGCGCACTTCTCGATATTTCCATGATTGCTACGCTCTTTACTCAAAGATTCATGGTTCAAGAAAAGCAAGATGAAATCTATGGTATGCCTCATGTTTTCAAGAAGGATGACGATGTTTTCGCATCTCCGCTTGTGGATATTTCAACGACCACTAACTCGGCTTACGAATCACAACACCAAGAAGCCATAGACAAATATGGTAGTGGAAAGAATCAAGTGCCTTATCAAGCCCCTGTTCTAATCACTCGTATGCTCGGTTTCCGTTTCGCTAACTCATTGGTGAAGATGACAAGGGCATTGGCTTTCCTTCGTGGAAAAGACCATGTAACTCGTCAAGAAGTCATTGATGCCCTTCCATACTGTGTAGGACACCGACTCGGCCCTGCAAGGGAAGGAGAAGACCCGAAAGGCCGTGATATTGGAATCGTCCGAGATGCTATGCGATTAACCAATGAGCAAGAGTTTATTCGTGACATTATCCTTAACGGATATGTTCTCCGTAATACTCCATCGGGAATGGGTAACAATGCAGGGAAGCCTTCACTATTTGACCTATGGGATTCCTTCTTGAAAAACTGTTTGACTCACATGGATTCCACCGATGCTTATTGGAAATACGAAAAGGGCGTTCTTCTCGACATTAAGAGCAAGGTGCGTAATGGCGGAACGGGAATCACCCCTGTTCATTGGTCTATTGCTACCATGATTGTTGAAAACGAAAGGAGAGCCAATGAGTATAAATCCCGTTATAGCAGTTACCTTGAGAGGATTTCTCGTCCCGCATCACTTGAAGGGACAAAAGAAACACCCGAAAAGATTCAACAGGCTCAACTTCTTGCCAACACTTCCGCCGCCCAATACTTCAAGGTGCGTGGAGATATTGCGTCCGACCCATTCATCTTCTCGGATGACCGAGCAAAACTTCTTGCTCTTGTGGATTCCAAGATAGATGCGATGTGTGGCAAGGCTCTAAAGGCGACTTTGACTCCAAATGCGGCGAATTTCATGTGTATTGCCCCCACAGAAGGTGCAGAATACGAAATGGGCGCAGGTCAAACCTTTGCTTCTTTCGATGGCTCAATTGGTGGCCCAAGTTCCACCTCTTTCAAGTGGCGTTGTTATGGTGACGCTATGGGTGCATGGGGCAATATGGTCACAAATGGTGCAAACCTTCAAGCGCAAATTGCGAAATTGGGTGCGACAGGTTCCACTGATAACTTCCTCGATGTTGGCGGTGCTGACTTTGAATCTAACCAAGACCTTTCCATCACGACTCAATTTATTATCCCCGCACAAGGAGATGCGGTGGAAAATCTCAAGTTTAATTCCCGAATGCAAAGCCTATTCGATACTTTCGCCCAATATACTTCCGAAGGTGTTCAAATCGGTGATGTAGCCGTAGGTGTAAGTGGTATTTTGGAAAATTACAACGACTTAGATGAATATGCTTCTCAAGCCGAATACTTACTCAATGAGTGGCTTTCTAAAACATCGAGCGACCAAGCCAAGACCGACCAAGTAATGAGGCAAGGTTTCAATGCTTGTTTCCGTTTGGGTCACATTGATACAGGCGTGGAAGATTCTATGAAGGTCAAGATGGCTAATGGTCGAGAAACTACAATTGCAGGTGAAGATGATTTGAGATTGTGGTTGAGTTTGCGTTGTATTCAAGGAGATAATAAAACCGAAGGTGGAGAGGCCATCGTTTCTGTCTTCGCCGCTATTACTTCGGCTTGTATGCGACCTGTTCGTGGTGCAGATGGTTCAATGGTCGTGGATGGAGATGGCAACCCTACGGAATGGGAAGTCCTACCATTCGGTGAAGACCAAACTTACAATCGAAGTCGCTATTCGGGAACGGATGCAGAATGGGCTGAAATGCAATATCAAGACATCGGAAACTTGACGACAAGAGATTACCGATTATACACGCAGTTAGCCCTTCGTGCCATTGGTGACGAAACTCTTTGATACAAAGCCTCAAATAGTAGGTTGAACCATTTACGATTATGGCTGATGAGTTACAGGAAGCCCACGCCCCCAAGAACATGAGGGACGCTTACAGGCAACTTCAACAGTTATATGGTGAGGAAAACATCCCCCTCGTTCTCGGAACGGAAATGCACGGCGGAAGAACCGACATGGTGCGTATCGAGGTCGGAAAAGACCAAATGATGCTATGTTTGAACGGAAATTACCACGAAGTCCCCGAAGAATACCGAGATTCTGCCCCGTTTTTCGTTTTAGGACACGAATTTGGTCACATTATTGCCCATCCCGGAAAAGATGCCGTTTATTGGATAGAAGGAATGCGAGAATTACCTGTTGAAGCCTATCAAAAACCTCGGTGGTTAAATTGCGTTTCGGATATTCTCGTCAATTGGACTGTGATTACGGCCACAGGGGTTCTTCAAGAAGGACAAAAAGAAACTATCCGCCGTCAAATGTTGGATGGATGGAAAGCAGGTCAATTTGTTCGCAGATGTAACACCAAAGAAGGATTATTGGCCCACAAAAACTTCATTAGAACAGGAAAGGATGCTTTCGGTAAGCCGATTAAAGACAATCGGTATCAACCACAGGGCGGATTGCCCGGACAGTATGATAATCCCGCCACAGGTGACAAATATGAGCCTACGGCGAAGACACCGTTCTATCAAAAACACATGGGGCATGGGAGAGGTGAGCAGTATTACCCACCCATCAACTATTGTGTCAAAAAAGGCATGGACGACCATTGGAAAACAGTAACCATGCTGAAAGATGTGGATGGATTAAAAAAGGGTAAGAAATACACGGTGGAAGATACCATGACTTACGATGGCCGAACAGGAAGTGAAGAGTTTGAGCCGATTTCTAAATACAAGATAAATGGTAAGTGGATTGCTTCTCGTTATTGTCAGGCCGCTTGTCCTCAATGTGGGAACACTTGTAAATCTATTTGGGATAATTGGTGGGATTATATGCCGAGAGAGCAAATGCAAGCGAGAGTCGAAGCCGAAGGAACATGGGTTTATCTTCTCATTCAAATGTTCGCTTTTGAGTGGGCTATGGCTTACTCTTCGGTAGTAAAATACGGGAAGAAACCTTTGAATCGTTCCACAGGTGAGCAGTTTTTGGAAGATATTTCGGATGATATGGATGCTGTAATGAGGGGGAAATAAAATGGGCTATGCAGACAATCCTTTCAATTCACCACAAGGTCAAGAATTGATGAAAAATATCTTCAACTTGATGTATATTGAACCCGAAGGAAAACCCTCTCAAATTGAACAAAGGGACAAAGCCCGACAAATCAACCATTATCGAGGCAATATCGTCAATATCGTCAATAAAATGAGGAAGTTCGTCAAAGGTTATCAACAAGTCATTATTTCCGAAACCGCATCTTCGGGAATCCATGTTTGCCCTCACTGTCAAAGGCGTGACCCGATTTGGATGTGGGAAACGGTGGATGCGGGACATTATGCTTCTTTAGAAGAATGGCTTTCATCAGTTTCCTTAACTCGATGGAACTTTGGAACAGACGACCAAAAAGGACGGTATCAATTCGTAGTGAGGTATCGTTGTAATAATGTCACTACTTGTAATGACGCTTCATGTGGTATTTCTATTGCAGGTCACTACGATTATTGCCTAAAATGTGGTTCTGACGATGTTTCCAAAGTCGGATGCGGGGAAGAATCCTACGCCACTCACTTTATTAGAGAATATACCGCCGATGATAACCACCCACAAACACAAGGAGAGCAGACAGGGGCGATAGAGCGTAACCGTGAAATCCGTGTGCGGAGGGATTTTTACACAGGACAAGTATCGGGCTACGAATACAACCATACTCAAGTTCCCGAAGGAGTCATTGTGGACGATTGGGAAACCATCAAGAAATACCTCCCGTATGTAGTTTTCACTTACACCCACCAACTTACGGGAAATACCAAATCGGTCAAATACCCTGTTTCCGAGTTAAACTACGCCGTTTCTAAACAACCGTTGGTTCAATGTGTGATGGGGAAAACCAATCAATATGGTGGAAATGCCCATCCGGGTCGAATCGTTGCCTTAGAGTCCTACGGAGAGCCTACGGATGCTTGCCCGACTTGTGGGGCAGATGACTACCCACCACTTCAAGAAGTTCCTAATTTGTATTATCGTCCTCGTCCCATGAGAATTATGAACCCGCAACCTTTGGAAGCGGCTACGGCGATGGGAGGTAATTACAAACGAAAACCTGTCTATACCCTTTACTTGGAATCTCCTGTGGCTGATTCTTACAAATTGATTTTACCTTTACCTCAAGTTATGACACTTAATCCCATTCCCAATGAAGCCTCCGTATCTTCCGTAGGGAAGTCCATCAATACCTGCCCTAATGATGTGGGAGGGACGGCTCTTGAAGATGAGGTAATCGCCACCGCTAATGAGGAATTACAAAAGAAGCAAGAGGAAATGAGGCAACAAGCCATGACTTCGACTTCCGATGCTACCGATGCCGATGCTCAAACCAATGGCGGATTTACTTTTGATGTTTGCGAGGGGCGTTCCCGAAAATCCTACTATGACTTTCAAATCTCCAAGTGGATTGATGATTCACCACCTTGTAAATCTTACCGCAAAGATGGCGCAACTCTTACCCAAAGCCGAGAATACCCTCGTTGGTCGGAAATTCCTTCATATTCTCCCAACGCAAAACCCGATACTTACTTCAATGATTATCTCGGCCCCAACCCTCAAACTCATTTCATTTGTGATTGGAATAAGGCCAATCAAGTTCTTTCCTCTTTCTCACAAGGAACCCCTGTTTATCATGTCGTGGATAAGATAGCCGAAACCATTGATGAGGATATGGGGTTGATTTACGAGGTTCTTGAATGCAAAACTTGTAAGGAAATAGTGGAACGGGGCGGTTGCATCCCTTATCGTCAAAGTTACGGACAATGTGATGCAGACGGAAAGGCCATTAACGACTTCCCGCAAAAAGTTATTGACGCAGAAGTGGCTTACGAAAACTCATACCCCTTAGTCAACGAAAAAGGGGAACCTGTGCCGACAGCATGGGGTATTCAAGCATCAAGTGACCACGATGGAAAGAAAATGTTGTTGAAGCCCGACTTGAACATTAGGATTGGGTGATTAACATGGGAACATTCGGTAGTGGAGAGCGATATGACGATAACCCTTTCGTCTTCTTTGTTTCCGATGAATATATCGTTGACCCTCAACAAAGACAGGAAATGCCCAACCCTTTACGAGCCATGTATGAAGACCTCGCCCCGTTGCTTCTCCGAAGCCCACCATCGAAGCGATACCCTCAACAACCAACAGGAATGAAAGAATGGGATATTCTCACCGACCCAATTTCCGAGTTGGTTTTCACATCAGCCGTTCCCGACCCCGTAATTGGACAAACACTTCAAAGAGTTATGCGACCTACGGTGGAAGGAAAAGAAGGATTAGCAACACATCTTAACATTCTTGTGGATTGTTCGGGTTCAATGGGTGATGGTTACATTTACGGTGTTACCAAAAGCGGATTCCCCCTTGCAGGTTATCATGTTGCCCAAATATGCACGGCCATGATGATTGCTCAAGCGGCCATTTCTAAAGACAGTTTTGCCGTATGGGGTTTCAATCGAGGCGGATTTCCTGTGTGGCCCGGTGGGACGAATCAACCTGCTCAAAATCACAAAGAAGCCATTGATTTTTTCCTCGCTCAAGTTCCCAATGGTGAATCACCCTTCCCTGCTCGCAATAGCACCAATTTAGCCAATGGGCTGAACAAGGTTGGAGAAGATTTGAGAGATTACGATTTCGACCAATCCGTGACAGTCGCCATTATGGATGGTTCGTGGGGTAGTGTAAGTTCGGTTAATGCAGACATTTTTGCTAACAACGAGTTTAATGACGAAGATTTACGAAAACAAGGCCCGCTATTCTATGTGATTATTGGTTCACCTTATGACCAAGACACTTTAGACACCACCGTTAGAGTATTTCGGGAAGCCTTAACCAAACATTATGGACAAGACATGAGTGGTTGCGTTCTCGACTTTGCTCTCGTCATCGGTGAGGATGGAAATATGGAGGATGTCGGCGGTGCGTTAGTCCAAATGGCGCAAATAAATGCGGGTATTGCCACCGACCTAAAACCATGTCCCCGAATATGAGGATTTAGATAGCGGGAGGGATAAATCTTTCTCATGGACTCTTGGGACTCGGAATCTTCGTCCTCTCCAAAGGCAGATGAAATCGTCTTGGCGACAACTGCGTTAGGGCAACCTGCGGATTTGACCTTCCCTCTTGACTTCGTGCGAGAGAAGATTTTCCTAACAGGAATTACAGGAAGTGGTAAGTCATGGACAGGTGGCTTAATCATGGAGGAAATTAACCGTGTTGGACTTCAATTCGTTTGTTTTGACGCTCTTGGCGCACACGGCGGATTGTCACAATTGCCTAATGTGGAGGAATTGCATCCTAAAGGCGGAGAAACCCTCAATGTAAAAGGGCTAATTGATAGGCTGAAAAAAGAGCCTACTTCCTTCGTCATAGACATTTCGGATTTATCCCTTGATAAGCAACAACAACTGATTGCAGAATACTGTGATGATTTACTACAAGCCAAACTTGGAAAGGGA
>CESB01137372.1_pt1 | contig 13648 bp, 14 predicted proteins | sample 531071 | NCBI WGS metagenome assembly CESB01 (sample SAMEA2621259, study PRJEB7988) | marine metagenome | biome: marine biome (ENVO:00000447); feature: surface water layer (ENVO:00002042); material: "saline water (ENVO:00002010), including plankton (ENVO:xxxxxxxx)" | depth 5 m | reverse complement strand
GTAACAGTCATTTAAGTTTTATTAATTTATGTAACAATATTATATAGCAAATATAAAATTTTGTCAAATATCTTTACATTCGGAAGTCCGAACACAATTAAATGGTACTAATATGTAACATTAGTTTAACTTATACTGTAATTTTTCTTATTATTTCCCTTCCCAACCTGGTGGAATCCTACCAAAGTATGGATCATAATCAAAATATGGGTTCCAATCTGCAACCTGATTTGATTGATTCCTCCAAAAATGAGTTAAACCTTCATGACTTGATCTATGAAATACCTCAACATGTTCTTTATGAATCGAAGATCCCATCTGTAATCTGTATAGAAAAATAGGTATGGCAAATGTATTACCTGAATTATAGATTAAATCATCTGCAACTGCTCTTGGTTTTACTCCCTGATCAATCTTATACTTATCACCACGACAATGCAACTTAACAAGTTTCTCTGCATGATGTCTTGTAATCAAATAACATGCAGTTGAGAAATCATTTACAAATCTACGATGAAGTTTCATATGTACTTCTGCTGGATTAATAATTGCCAATTGTATAACGTCATAATCATACGGAATCTTTGCGTAAAAATCTTTCCATGTAAATCCCCACGAAGATACAGTACCTATATCACAGTCATCCTCCATCATAAGAGCACATGGTGCATCCGACTCTTCTAAAAACAATTTGATTGCTTTAAGGTGTGAGGTGGTACATCCAACCTCACCTGACAACATATTATCTGGATACTTTCCTTTTAAAATATCTCCAAGATCATCCTCACGACCATCATATGCGGATACTCGTGTGTAATTTTCTATTTCCCAATACTTAAATTGTGCTTCCATGTATATTTTTCTTTCTGGTTGACCATCAAGATTAATATAGTATATGGGTGGAATACCTTTTAATTTAAATACTGCTTTATTTTTATCCATGATTTAATATTTGATTAATTGAGGGAATATAATATTTTTTGATTGTTTCCTTCCAATCAAACTGTTGTGAATAATCTATTATATCACTTCTATGTCCAACTGAAAAGTCTCTATTCTTAATTATTTCAGATTCTACATATTCGATATCTTTGATTTTATTTTCTGGTATGACTGTAATGAAATCTTTACTCGTGTCTAAATTTGCAGTTGCATATTCACTAATCACAACACCAAGTCCTGCAGCAAGAGCTTCCATACAAACAAGAGGATGTGCTTCACCATCAGATAGTAACACTAAGTTCCCATACTCTGTAAGGTTTTGATAAAGATGTTTCTTAGACCATTCACCTAAGTAATTTTTGTTCTTATTAAATCTATCATCAGCAACATTACCTGCATAATATAAACTGTCAATGGATTGGAACAAATGTTGTCTCTTTCGATAGTCCACTTTAGCAAGATATATGCTACGATCTCCAAAGATTGGTTTCTCAGAAAATCTAAAGGCACTAAGGTTAACACCGTTAGGGGTAATGTATAATCTTTCTTCTGGAATGTCCATAAGAACCTGATATATTTTCTTTATACCTTCAGACAAACAAAATACTCTTGGTTTTATAGTTGTAAACAGATTTGCAATGTTTGCATAACCATTAAACATTCGTGGTCTTTCTAGATATCCAAAATGACTAGTACATACACAAGGATATTGTATATAAGGATAAAGACCTACCCAATCATCGAAATGTATATGTACAAAATCTGGTCTGTAATCGTTTATTCTCGACAATATTTCTAGTGGTTCCGTCGTATTAATAATATCTACTTCATGATTTAATTCTATAAGGGCATTTCTCATATCCCATATCAAAGTCTCAACAGCACCCCATCCAGTGGGTGGTATGGGCATCAAACCAGGACCAATAATACTTATTTTCATAGTAATGATTTTAACTTTGGCACGTACTCAAACTCTAAAATTTTAGATAGAGAAAATTTTTGAATACCATAATCACGTATTTCTTCTCTATGTTTTGTAGAGTAATCTCTATTCTTAACTAGAATATCTTTAATGTAATCGAGGTCATCTATCTTTGACTCTGGAATAACATCAATAAAATCTTCTGATGTATCTAGTTCAGCAGAAACATCCTCAGAAACAACGACTCCAAGTCCACATATGAGTGCTTCTTTAACAACTAAAGGTGTTGTATTTTCAGTAGAACTTAATAAAATAAAATTAGAATATTTTGTAATCAATTTATTTAACTCATCTCTAGGAATCTCACCCTTATAATTTTTCCCATTCGAGAAAGATCCACCTTCTACTCTTCCTGCGAAATCAACGTCATCTAAAGTTTGTATAAGATATTGTCTCTTCCTATCACAAATCTGTGAGAAACAAATTGATCTGTCATAAGATGCCTCCTTATCAAAAGAATATGATGATTCATCTACACCTAGTCTGCTCAACCAACAATTTTCAGACACAGCACCATGCTTTATAAAAGTGTCAATGTCCTTGGCACTAGATGCAAAAATATTAAATTGTTTATTATCTGAATATGATTTTACAATCGGATTATAATTATCCCTAGGCCAATATCCAGATTCATTAATATATGGATAGTGACTTGATACGATCAATTTTCCTGTGGATGCCTCTAACATATCAGGTATTATGTCATGAAATACATCATAGTGCAAATGCACGATATCAAACGTGTCTTCTTTTAATTCTTTTATAATCTCTTTCCTGTCAGGGGTATTAATTATAACTCCTGTATGTCCTAACTCTCCCAGTATTGTAGCATAATCCCATATCAACATTTCTACTGCACCCCATCCAGTGGGTGGTATGGGCATTATACCTGGTCCTACAAATGCAATATTCATCTTAACCTCCATACATCATTGACCTCTCTCTTGTAGTTGACACTATGGATTCTTCCATACCACCCATTGTTTTTGCAACAGGAATATTGTTATAGTGTATGTGATAACCTAATATAACCTCTGGATTAAACTCAACACCCATCTCATAATACTTATCTAAATTATTGTAGAGATCTGCATAGACATTCATATTATCACTATTAGATAATGCTATATGATCACCTATGGCATACTCAGTGTGTTTACAATCACTCTTGACATTCATACAACTCAAATCATATTTTGATATATCATACTCTCTACCAAAAAGATAATCAAATCTACATTTAAGCACAGCGTCATATTTAAAATTACCTTTTTTCTCAGCATTAGATTTTATCTTATTGCACATCATGTTCGAATAAAATTGTGACTGAATATTCTGATATGGTTTAGTATTAAATACAGGATGATAACATCTCCAATGCACAGAATCATTATACTCTTTATTAAATTCTATTTGATCTTCGATGATGTGATCAACTGGATTTAATATATCAATCGCATAATCAAATAAATCATCAGTGTATACATCTGATGGTGTATCTAATCTAAAGGGAACATTATTTTCACCTCTCCATCCATGAAAAAAGAAATCTACATCTTGATTTTTATCCCAAGAATTTTTTATATTCTTTAAACTATTTTTTATATCTCTTGGTTGTCCAGTTAAACACAGTGCTAATTTCATAATTAAATAACCTTTAAAAGACTTTGTACCCTATTTACATAGGTATGATACTCTTTAATATAATTTAAACCATCTTTAATAAATTCGTAATCATCCTTCTTTTCCATAGCGGCATAGAAAAGATCTACTGGATTATCACGATAGAGACAATGCTCATCTAACTCTTTATATGCTTCATAACAATTTGTCAATCCTAAGTGACCATAACTCATATTTTTATACAATCTACAAGGTATTCTACCCCACTCAACATCATTTTCACATCTAACATCAAATCCTAATAATGATTCTTTACATATACGAATATAATCCTCCTCAGATAATTGATTTTGTACAAAACTATTAACACCAAAACCTATATTATTTTTTTTACACTCATTTCCAAACTCCTCAATCAATTTTACATTTGCATACTTACCATCACTTGATAATGATCCTAAAAAATATACGTCATTGCTTCTAGTATAGTAAACATCTTCTTCATTAATTTCATTTGGTAATAAATTAGTTGCCCACCCTATATAAACCTTATCAAAGTCTTCTATCTCATAAGACACTTTTTTATTTTTAAAATTAATAGTTTGATTGGTTGATGGTTCATAATAACAACCTTTATCCATTTTAGTTTTTTCTTTATCTAATTCATAAACATAATTTGGATGATCTATTTTCTTTAAATTATATCTCATATCAATAAACTTCTTAACCTTGCCAATATATCTTGATGGATCATAAGCACAGTGAACAAAGTATACAGATGTTTTGTTTAAAGGCATTTCTGAATCATCATACGCCTCAGATATGAATATACAATTAGAGAAATCAAAGTTGTCTATCTTTTCATTTGGAAACCAATGAACATCATAATCTAGATATTTAAAAGCAAGGTAGAAAGAATTCCAAACATAGGATATTGTATTCTTTAATACACCATTCTCAGGTTTAAAACCCCATATAATAACTTTTTGTTTATTCATTTTATTTGTAATGTAACTCTTTTAACTTCAGATTCTATATCAGTATTTGGTTCCCAACCTAGAATCTCTTTTGCTTTTTGATAAGAACCTTTAGAATATCTTGTCGTTTCTTTACTGACTATATTTTTATCAAGAGGATAATTACCCTCAAACAACTCAGGGTAAGTATCCCATAATTCTCCTGCAGGTTTATGATCTAAACCAAGATCCTCCTTACCAAGTGCCTCTGCAACCCATTTAGACATCTGATTTACACTTACTGCCTTCCCAGTGCACACGTTAAAGACATCATTAGGTTGTTTTTCAAGACATAGATCAAGCATAGAAACCACATCATCAATGCATATAAAGTCTCTTACTTGTTCACCATCACCACTCAACACAGGTGCTCTACCATTACTCAACTCTCTATAAACAAAGTTAAGTAATGGTGGATTAGGTCTTGTTTGATCTCCATCAGGACCAAATACGTTAAAGAATCTAAGTATGGTTATCTTACTACCGTAGTGTTCTCGATATGAATGAATCAACTCCTCACACATCTTCTTGGATAGTGAGTAATATAATCTAGGATTAACTTCTAAATCTTCTGTGAATACATCTGTGTCACAATTCTCATAGATAGCACTTGTACTTGCAAATACTACATGAAGAACATTCATCTTCCTCGCAAAGTCTAATACATTTGCAGTAGCAGTCACATTACACTGAAGAGTTTCTAATGGATTAGTTTCACAATCAGGTAGAGATGAAATCGCAGCAAGATGGATGATCGCATCATAACTATCAAACTTAGTGCCACAATGACTAAAAAGATCTGCTGTTGCTACATCTATATCATAGAATGGTGCAATAAACTCATTAGCATCATCTTTTAAATGCTCTGCATATCCATTTCTGAGATTATCTACTAAAGTTAATTCATGTTTATCACAGAGTCTCTTTGCTAATCCAGAACCTATCTGCCCTGCAGCTCCTGTTATTAAAATTTTCATCCTAAAAGATTCCTCAAATCATTTTCATTCCTTGGCATATTTATAGCCACAGCAGAGGGGTATGGATTACTATTTGCAAAATCATTAATTAGAATTCTTTGTGAGTGTGGGAGTCCCATTATGAGTTCATCATAAGGTATTTCTTTTTCTTTTAATTCAGTTAAGGTCATTCCTCTATATCTTTGTGGTCTACTCGTGGTAAGAATAATTTTTACCTTTCCATCATAGTACAATTTTTTAAGTGCGTCAATGTTATCTTGTAATGGTTCAGCACTTCCGATGTAAGGTGGGAAATGATGAGAAGAGTTTTTGACTAGTGTTCCATCTATATCTACAATTAAACATTTGTACTGTGACTTATACTTATTCCATGATTCTAATGTTCCCCAATCTTTAAAATTAGATGTTTTTAGACCACTAAAGTTTGATCCAGAAAGCATCATCTCAAAGATAATATTACTAACATAACACTCACCATCTTGCTCCCCTAGTTTTTCATAAGTCGATAGAAATTCTTGTGGGTTAGAAAAACCATATCCACCAGATGAAAACGTAGAACTTATAACTTTTTTCTCTACAATATTTGTGATGATATTATTATGATCCAACTCAACATAACTCTTTGATCTTGCATTAATATTATCCATATCATTCAAATCAAAATATGCTACTTGATTCGACGTATTTTTTATCTCACACTCATAGTATCCATCAGAGTCTTTTATGAATATAAAATCTGTTAACTTTTTTATTTTTATTAATTCACATACAGTTTCAGACTGTGATGATGTTGATTTCTCTAGTAATACTATTTCGGATTTATCTTTAATACCTACTTGATCCAACTCCTCATAATATCCCTGTATAAAATCATACTTATCTTGATACTCCTGAAGAGTAACCCAATAAATCTTATCAAAAAAATCTAAATTTAATCCTTGGATAGCAGCAATACCCATAAAGGTATTTGTCATAGGATGAGAGAGCATCCATTTTGGTCTCAGGTTAGGATATCTACTAGACCTTCCCGCCATGGGAACAACTAATGTTGCCATACAAACTAGAATTATTAATCATTCCCTCTATTATAACTCTTTGTTTTTGATTAGTCAAGTATGGTTCTATTCTCAAAGTATTCAGTACATCAAGAATTTTAAATTCCATGGTATCAATATATTGTGAGAATCTTTTCTCTAATCTTTCCCATAAAAAAGAGTAAATCTGTTTTACTCTTAAATTTTTGATTGATTGATTATGCAAACTCCAATGATAAAACAAATCTTGTTTAAGTTTTACCAAGTCACACAAAAAAGAATCTATAAAACAATCTAAAAAATCAATAAAACAAAGTCTATTATGATGAAAAATTATATTAGTAAATGTCAAATCACCATGACAAAAACTTTGAGGTATTTTTAATTCATTATCATGTGTATGTTTTTCTATGTCATGCAACACACTTGGGTATTGAGTGTTAGGTTCTAATGATTTTATTTTTTGTAATATTTTTCTACGTGAGGACTCTGGTTTATAAATTTGAGATTTTATTATTAATTCATCAAAGTATCCACACAAGGAATCATATACAAAATCAATATCATTTATACTTGACATCGAAAAAAACTCATCAAAAGATAATCCTGTCATGTATTGCATATCAAAATAATTATCCTCTATGTTTATAATCTTTGCAGTCTCTACATTTTTAAAAATATAATTAGAAAATAATTTTTGTTTCTTAGCTTGTAATTTTAATCTACCATTATAAGATTCCGATGGTGATTCTTTTCTTACTACATTAGAACTTATTAAGTGTAACTTGCATCCAGATAAACCTGTATCAAGTTTACTCATTTTGTTTGTATATAAGTATGTTGACAAAACCATTCATAAGTTTTTTTAAGACCAGCATTCAGATCATACTTTGGTTTCCAACCTTTAGACATAATCTTACTATAATCCAGTGGTCTTTTGGGTGTACCATTTGGACGACTCGTATCCCATTCTATCTTTCCGTTAAAACCTGTAAGAGCAGCGACCTTATGTGCTAGATGAAAAATAGAAACGTCTTGACCTGACCCAACATTGATCAACTCTGCATTTTCATAATTATCCATAGCAAATAAACAAGCATCTGCTAAGTCATCCACATACATAAACTCTCTAGTTGGAGTTCCATCACCCCAACATGTAACAACATCCTCAGTTGCATTGTTAAATTTAGTCATCAATGCAGGAATAACATGACCGTTATCAGGATGAAAATTATCATTAGGTCCGTATAAATTACATGGCATTAATGATACACCTTTAAATCCATACTGTTTGTTATATGATTCCAACATTTTTATACCATGTATCTTAGCTATCGCATAGGCATCATTAGTTGGTTCTAATTCTCCACACAGTAATTCTTTTTCACTTACAGGTATTGGAGCAAATTTAGGGTATATACAAACTGAACCTAAGAATAAAAACTTTTTGACAAAATACTTATAAGCATAGTGAATCAAATTAGTTTGTATCATTGTATTTTCATAAATGAAATCTGCCGAATAAGTATCATTAGCATATATGCCACCAACTCTAGCAGCAGCATCAAAAACATAATCAATCCTATTCTCCTCAAATAATTTTTTGACTTCCAGTGGATCTATAAGATTACATTCTTGTCTACTTTTAGTAATAATATTTTCATATCCTCTCTCCTTTAAAGTTCTCACAATGGAAGATCCCACCAATCCATTATGACCTGCTACGAATATTTTAGAAGTTTTATTCATGGTACTACAATTTCTGGAGTTGGTAAAGGGAATACAAGAGTTTTTCCTTTAAACTTTGGATTATTAACAAAGAAGTTTTTAAAATGCCAAGGTAAAATTATAAAGACATCACACTCTGAAAGAACAGATTCTTCATCCATTATCGGAATCCATGTTCCTGGTGTGAAAGAATTATTTTTATCGGGATTGACATCACCAACAACTTTAATATCTTCTGGTGTTATTTCCCAAGTTTGTAAAGTAACATTTCCCTTGGTGCTAGCTCCAAGTGCTGCTATTTTTTTACCTTCTCCTTTTAACTTAGAGATTAAATTTTTAAATAATATTTTATTCTCAATCATATGTTCAGAAAAAACATCCCAAGGTTCAGTTGTATCTAACTTATCATCCAACTCACTAGAAATTATGGCAGTCAATTTTACGGTACACTCTTTTCTGATACTACTTTGCTTTGCAACTACAAGAGATATGCTACCACCATTTACATCATTAAACTCAAAGTCAATAATTTTAAATCCTGCCTGATCCATAATATATTTCAGTTGTCTCATACCATAATATGAAAGGTGTTCATGACACACTGTATCAAATGAGTTTACACGAATCATCTCTGGCATATAACTTTGTTCTAAAACCCATATACCATCATCAGATAAACACTGATTAACTTGTTTAGCAAAATTACAAGGATCATCAAGATCATAGAACATCGAGAATGATGTAATTACCTTTGCTTTCTGACTACCAAATCTATTCTCATAGACTCCTGATGAAAAGAAGTCTGGTATATAATTTACATTTGATTTAAAATATTTTTTAAATTTTTCAGAAGTAGGATCAATACTTGTCAATTGACAATTCTCTGGAAAAAATCCTAGAAATGTTCCATCATTACCAGCTATATCAATTACTATATCTCCACACTTTAGATCAATTTCTTTTTGTATTTTCTCTGCCTTACCACGAAGATGTTTTATCATACTGGAGTTTAATCCAGATCTATATCCATAATTATCTCCATACATTGTAGGGAGATCATATGTATGTTCTAACTGAACATGACCGCAACCACCTTCAGATTCATCACACTTAACTAATTTAAGTGGACCGCAAGGCATATCATAATCAATCTTCTTGGGAAAAATACCTGAAAGATATTGATCACCCAAATCTAAAATGGTAACAAGATGTGTATTACCACATACTCTACATTTTTCTATTTTATAAAACAAACTATTGTCCATAGATACACATGTCCTCAACTAATTGTTTAAATGAAATTTCAGGTTCCCACCCTAGTTTTTCTTTTGCTTTGATAGCATCACCTAATAATGATTCCACTTCAGTAGGACGAAAATATTTATCACTAACTTTGATAACTGTTCTCCCAGTAACTAAATCAAAACCAAATTCATCCTTACCCTCACCTCTCCATTCAATATTAAAACCAAAGTATGGTGCTGCTTCATCTACAAATTCTCTAACGACATATTGTTGTCCTGTTGCAATCACATAATCATCAGGTTCATCTTGTTGTAACATCAACCACATAGCTTTGACATAATCTTTAGCATGACCCCAATCTCTTCTTGCATTAAGATTACCAAGATATAAGCAATCCTGTTCTCCCACAGAGATACGTGATAATCCTCTTGTAATTTTTCGAGTTACAAATGTTTCTCCTCTTCTAGGAGATTCATGATTAAACAAGATACCAGAACTAGCATGTAGTCCATATGCCTCACGATAATTTTTTATAATCCAATATGCATATAGTTTTGCCACAGCATATGGTGATCGTGGATAAAAAGGAGTGGTCTCTTTCTGTGGAACCTCTTGCACTAGTCCATAAAGTTCAGAAGTAGATGCCTGATATATACGAGTCTTCTTTTCCATACCAAGAAAACGAACAGCTTCTAAAACACGAAGTGTTCCAAGAGCATCTACCTGTGCTGTATATTCTGGTATCTCAAAAGAAACCTTAACATGACTTTGTGCACCAAGATTGTATATCTCATCAGGTTCAGTTTTTTTAATAACACTTATTATATTCGTGGCATCCGTTAAATCACCATAATGAAGATGAATCTTTTCATAAATTTGATCAATACGATGCGTATTAATTAACGAAGATCTACGAATGATACCATGAACTTCATATCCCTTCTCTAATAGAAGTTCTGCAAGGTAGGAACCATCCTGTCCTGTAATACCTGTGATTAATGCTACTTTACTCATTTTGTTTTATGTCCTATCACGTTCATGTTTGCATGATTTATTTTAATATTATTATTTGTCAAGTGATGTTTGACTAATAATTCATTACACCACCACCCTTCCTCTGCGATAGATTGTTTTACCAGAGGTTTGATATGATTGTATATCCCACAAAGCACATTCATAGGTTCAGTGGCACCAAAGGAAAACCAATCAAGAGGCATACCATATGGTAATCCTGTGGAATGGCAAACTACTTCATCATCACCCAAAACTAATGAATTAAAATCTATAATCATGTGAGGTACAAAATCAAATCTACATCTTAACACTAAATCATATTCTGTTTCAGTCTCAATAGAATATTGTTCTTTAGTAAGATTTGCCATCATTATACTATAGAACATGCTATTTGTAATGTTACATATGTATTTCTTTCCTTCTTCTATTCCACCCTCAACATCCTTTGCCCAAGTAGGACCTTCCTGAAAAACTTTATCTGTAAATTCATATTGACGAGTCCATGTCTTTGGTTTTTCAATGACCATCCTCTTTGGTTTATACCATTCTTTTATCTTATCAATAGAATCTGATTCTATTATTTGATGAACTCTATCAGGAATTGCACAATTTCTACTTAAGTTCTCAGGATCAAACCATGTATGAACAAATACATCAACATCATTATTATCTAAAATAACTTGTTTATATACTGGATAATTTATGTCAATATCTCTAGGTTGCCCAGAGAAGCATAATGCTATTTTCATTTTTTATTCTTCAATAATTTACCAAGAAGATCTGAAGTGCTAGGAGTTCCTACACCAAACTCATGATACTCTATTTTGTATGGATTTGCAACCATCTCCACCATCTTATGCATATGAATTATGCCATTCTTAAAATGATCCTCAATTTTTGCAAGATCATTAAAGAAGTTTAAATCTTTTCGAGGAACCACAAAGAACCAATCAGAATAATGTCTATCCGCACCTGCCACATGACCATTTTGATTTAAGATTGTATCAGATTCTAGAGATTTCATATCAATTTTCGAATGAAATATATTATCAGTTCTCATACGAATAAAATATTCATAATCATCAACGTTATCAACCAACTTAATACAGTCAGCTATGCCTTGATACTGTGATTTAAATCTATAATAAGCATCCTTTGATTGCTCTGGAGATAGATACATATCAGGTTCAGCAGATTGTTTATTGTAATTAGATGCATCAAAAACAAAAGGATCATTCACTTTTATATTTTTTAAATTAACTGGTGAGTACAACTCTTTAAAATCTTCCAGTTCATTAGTTTCATATGTATCATGATGTTCATGATGTATTTGACTTTTGTTCCAATTTTTTTCATCCCATTGCAAATTGGCATAGATATCAAAACTACCCAATCCATCTAAAAGATTAGTTTTTATATTGTCAAATGATTTTCTAACAAATCTAGGATATCCAGAAAAACAAACTGCAAATTTTTTACTCATGATAAAATTTCTCTAATTCTGTTATGTATTTTTTTATATATGGTACTTTCCAGACCATTAATTTTTTGGAAGTTAGGGTGTGAGAAAACGTAGTGACCACATATGTTAACTAACTTTTCTATGTTAGATTGAGGATCAAAGTCCTCATCAACCCATTTTTCCCATCTACCTGAATCCAAACATATCTTATAGAAATTAACTCTCTGTTTAGAGTTCATATTTTCCCAATATATTTTAGTCTGTAACTGACCAAACTCTGGGGCTATATTGATAGTCTGTAACCCCATGTCAAACTTTTGTTTAATTAAATCAGTTGAGAGATAGTCTCCATTATGTTCTTTATTGATTAATCCATACTCTTTAACTATTTGTATTGATTTTTCTAACCAATCTTTTTTATAAGATCCAATATTTTTATTCTCCCTCAATGCTGTTCCCGATTGAATGACACAATATTTTATGGAGTTCTGTTCTTGTTCAGTAGTAGAAGAGTATATTCTTTTTAAAAATGAGGAGAGTTTCTCTGGTGGTAATTGTTTGATTGCCTCCTCAGTTGCTATCTCAAATTTAATATTAGGATTCACTTGTAAACCCATTCTCATAAATTTAAGAGTTTCATTCACAGCATCTTTAATTGTTCTAAACCTTTTAAAAGGATCTATGTGAATTAGATCGAAATTTTGACAATCAATTAAGAAAGATTCTATACCATTATCATTTTTATATCCTTGATTAGGACCACCATGATCTCTTACTAAAAAAACTTTATCAGTTTTACTTCTCACATATTTACAAAAAGTTTCCGTAGTCCATCCATTCACATAACCACTCTCATGATCCACCTGACGACGAGATGGTATCAATCCAAGAGGTGCAGGATAGTCAATGACTGCATCAACTATCTCTTTACTCATTGGTCCTATAAAGAGTTTTGGATTCATAAATTTAAATACAAATTATATTTACCGAAGTAAAAAAGAAAATCACTGATTGGTTGTGGGTGAAGTGGTGCCATGTTTATCCATATCAAAGATTTAATAATATCAACTTTTTTATTATCTAAACCAATATCATCAATAAAGTTTTCCAAAACTTTAACACACTCACACTTTTCATTACTACGAAGAATATCCACATCAATATTATCATCATCAATATCAATATTATACAACTCTTTATCTAATATGTCATGGTTTACAGTAAGATTATGTTTCATCTTTGCAAGATCATAATAGATGTCGCCATTATATTTTTCACCTCCAAAGTCTTGTCTCCAGTCAATCAGAGTATAGTTACCATCCTTAGAAATAACATTCTCTAATACACAATCACCATGAAACTGATATCCTTCAGCAGAAGATACATACTCCTTATCAATCTTAACCATCAAATCAAATATGGATGGGACTTCTTTACCATTAATAGAACAAGGACTATCAGTTCCCATTCCATTATCAGTAAGATACTTCACCACTCTCTTATAAGTCTTGGTAAAATAAAATTCTTCACATATATCTGAGATGTCTATGTCATTCTTCTTCCATAGATTATCCTTACACCAATTCAAAAACTTCTTAAAGTTATTAGCATCAACCACCCTAGAA
>CESB01129878.1_pt1 | contig 13824 bp, 33 predicted proteins | sample 531071 | NCBI WGS metagenome assembly CESB01 (sample SAMEA2621259, study PRJEB7988) | marine metagenome | biome: marine biome (ENVO:00000447); feature: surface water layer (ENVO:00002042); material: "saline water (ENVO:00002010), including plankton (ENVO:xxxxxxxx)" | depth 5 m | reverse complement strand
TCCACCGCCACCACTTGAGGTAGCTTTAGTCGCAGGAGTTTTCTTAACGTAGACACCAGCTCTTGTCAAAATCATTCTGACACCATTTGGGCTCTCACCTAATTCGGCCGCGATTTCTTTGACAATCTCCATACTGTTTTCTGGAGTTGGGTCTTCGGCAGTATACATCTCTACTGCTTGAGCTTTTGCTTCATCTGTCCAAGCCACTCGTCTTCTCCTTTTGTTTTTCATTGATTCTGGCATGCCAGGGCACCACCCTGTTGCTTCTCTCATCTGTTGATAAAATCTGTCGCTCATGCCAATCCTTTTCTCATTTATAAGTATATTATATATGGAAAAGAGTGCGACGTCAAGAACTATTTTTTAAAACCTATACCCGTAGGTGTGTAGGTCTGGCAGAACAATTTGGTGTACCAAAGACTTCATTTCTTCACTATACCAACGTCTATAGTCCTCTGAATAATGTTTATATAGCTTATTCATACTATTTTTGTTAGGGGTTAGGTCTAACATACGAAAGTCCGATTCCCAATTTTCAAGACATACAACAGTATCGCAATCTTTATAAAGCTCGCATTGTGGTTTCAATTCTGTTTTGTATATCCAATCAGCTAATCCTATCCAGTCCCAGCTTTCTTTGTATTCATGTATTATCCTTTCGTAAGGATTTCGTATAATGCCTACTTTAAACTTACCTATCTGGATTAAGGAACTCTGATTCATAACTTAACTCTTGAGCTAACATCTTAGCATCGTCTACTTTAAACCTCATATGAGGGTCGTTCACATCTATGTTTTGTAGTTTATCTATAAGTACTACTAGCTTTTCAGTACACTCCTTTATTGAATGTTGTGGTTCTAATTTTTTATCAGTCACTCCAGTTCTCAATTAAACTCAGTTTATCCTGAGCCTCGGCCATCAACGCAAGTTGTTGGTCTACTGCTAATACGATATCGGGGTGTTCTCCGATACCAGTTGGGTTACGCATATAAATTTCTATGTTGGCTTCACATTCTGCAATGACGCCCTCATACTTTTTCTTCAATGCGTTTTTTAATAATGTTCTCATAATTCTATTTTCATTAAACTGTTTACATAGCCTTTCACAAAGATATCCCTATATCTATCGCTTAAGCAAGGTAGTAACATGATTGGAACTGTTATAAAACTTCCAATCCCAAATACTACCCACGCGGCTGGCCACCATCTATATGATGGGTTGGTCGAATCCATTTTTCCTAGTATTAGAAAACTAGGTATAAATACTCTCCATTGTATCATTACCCATGTAGTTAACCACATGGCTATGATTACGCTATACTGTGACTCCATATTGCTCCAAATGCTTAAGACTTCCTATATCATAAGCCAGAGCGAAAGAGTGATAACCTACACGATTACCGTCCATCCACGGGAAAAATGAATTACTGAGGTCAACTGGAGTTAAGACATATATTGCATATCCTTTTGCTCCATACTTTTCCTCATAGTTTACTGGAGGTTTCATATACCCTGCACACGAATTCATATACTCTACTGTCATCTCTCGTTTGATTTCAGCAATAGCATTATCTTTTACAGACCATACCTTCTCACCTACAGCAAATTCTTCTCGAACACAATCTTCTGGTAGCATTTGATACTTATGTCTATAACACTTAGAGTGTTCTTCCTTAGAAAGTTTCTGAGGAATACCTATCCTTTGTATTATAGCTTTCACAAAAGCATTAGACCTATATATTCTAGTAGCTATCTCGGAGATGTTATCCCCATCTAAATAGTACTCAATTACGGTCTTAATCTCGTCTCGAGTTGCACCTTTACCTTTATTCTGGCTTTTACGTTTTTCTTTGTATTCCCAGACCTCATTATGCTCATCTATGATTCTCTGAAGTCTGGTCGTGTTATACCTTATATTCAGAATCTCACAAGCTTCTTTCTTGGTAATTGGCTCATCTGAGCCAAGTAGTGCGATTACTTTGTTTATAGTTGCCGAGTCTAACTTTTCGTGTGCTTTTGCTTTTACTCCTCTACTTCCTGCCATATTCTTCTCCATCTAATACTATAGTATGGTTTACTCCATAGAGCATAATTGCATAATGAATAATCTTCATTAAGTCAGCAGGGTTAAATCCTTCCTTCTTCCCATATCGTTGTGCATATTTAATAATATTTCCAATACAAAAACCTACTCCATGTTCTGCATCAAATATGAACTCAGTCGATTGAAACTTACCTTTTGAATAATGTTGTTCGTAAGTTTTATCTATGTATTGTTTTACTACTTCTAAAGCAGTATCTTCATTAAATTTGTAGTCTATCTTCTCCATACCAAAATCCTAATTGTGTTAATCTAGCAGTTTCTTTGGTATCACCAAAGCCTGCATCTTCAGGAGCGTGTAGCATACGAGCATCATACATAATCAAACGATTATATCTATTTTCTACTCTAGTATGGACTTTGTATCGTTTGCTTACTTCTTCATCAAAGAAGTTGCCTTTGAATATTGTATCTGGCTTTTTCCATTTCAATTCTTCTTTATCCCGCAAATCCCATATACCGCCTTCATGATTCTCTAATAATAAAGTACCAGTATTCGGTGGTGGATTTGGTGTTAAATATATAACACAGGCATACATTGAAACTTTGTCATTAGGTCTAAAGTGGTCATCTGAATGTAGCCAGTTAAACCTATTCTGCTTTTCTGCATAGCCAAGATTAAACGCACAACAGGCTTTCATACTTTCAAAGTCATGTACCTGTACGTTTGCAATGTCTTTCCAACGATTACGTAGATAAATTCTGTTTTCCCACCACCACATTCTATTTGGTATGGCTCTATGGCCTGGGTGGAATATTTGTCTTTTCTTTTTAACTGGGTCTTTTACTTTAGATAAACCTCTCCAAAAGTCTAGTCTGAGAGCTCGTTCTCGAACTTCATCAGGATTCGGATAGAAGTCATCTACTACCCAAATCATTTCTTCAGTTCATCTAATACATCTAACCCGCCCTCTATTTTGGCAAGGTACTCTTTCTGGCGTTGAAGTTGTCCCTCTAGCACAGTTATCTGTTTCTCAATTTCTATCTGTTGCTGTATAAGATTATTCCTCAACACATCACTTTTGTTCATTGTGTCCATTGTGTCGTCTAATACTCCAATGATATTCTCGATGTCATTCTGCATTATCATCTCCATGTTGGCGAAATGCTCTACCAAGTACTGCTTGGCTACCATCTTTTCTTATCATCTTTAAATTTCTGCGAAGATGCATATCTACACGAGCTTTTTCTAACCATGCTTGTTTCTTATCGTCGTCCCAATCGCTGGGCATAGTAACACGCATACCATCTATCTCGTATGTTCGTAGTCCACTATCTTCTACTATGTTCTGTCTAATGACTTCTTTAGCCATCATTTGCTCCTAAAAGAAGGAGAACTTCCCTTAATCCCCGTAGGGCTCTACATAATCCTAGCCATTAACCTTCTTTCTATCTTGCTGTCTTATTTACTTATATAGCGTTCAGACGCTACTCTAAATATAAGGTTGCCCTGCTAAGCCTCTGTTAACTTGTCCTAAGGGAAGTCTCCAAACTGCTCAAAGTATTTTTATTTATACTTTAATTTTTTTATTATGTATATTATACATAAAATTTGAAGTCGTGTCAAGAACTATTTTTAAGTTCGTTTAATAACTACTTACTGTTTATCTTATCTTTCGCTGTTCCAGCGTATAAGCCAAACCATGCTGCACCAGCACCAACAATGATACTGATTAAACCTGATTGCTCAAGTGTTGGGTCTGGCAAATTCATAAACCACATTGTGGAATAATAAAGTAAGAATATGTAAATTGAAAGGAAAGCTCTCGGGAAGATTCTCCATGCGTCAATCATGTTAGATAAAAATATCCAACGTTGCCATGGGTTATCTGGCTCCTTGTTTGCTTCCAGTTCTACAATCTTAGCTTTAAGATTGCTATTTTCAGTAACGAGTTCCATGAACTTATTTAAGTCTATTTCAACTTCGTTTCGTGACATATCACCGCTAAATCTTTCATCAGCCATTTATATCTCCAATCCAGTCTAACCACTCTTCTCTCCATGTACCCTGACTCTCTGGTGGGTGGAAATGGAAAGAGATTGATATTCTTGGGCCTAGGGTTTCTACCCTATGATATAGTTTCGGTGGTAGCCAGAGAAGGTCGCCCTCCTCTAGGTCTATCACTTTATCTACTGTTGCCTCATCAGGTTTACAGTCATATTCCGTTTCATTGTAAATATACCAACGGACTGTACCTCTAACATGGAACAGAAAGTTCTCCGTAGTGTCTGCATGAACAGGAAAACATCTAGCCTTTTTCTGACTAGACATATAAATGTTTGCTTGACCTCTGCCGAAGTACTCCTCAAAATCTTCACATTGTGTCCAAAGTGTCTTATTTAGAAACTCTGAAAGGGTAAGTACGAAACTACTACCTTCCCACCATTTGTCAAAGATTTCGCGTTTTTGTAACTTGTATCTTTCTTTTTTGTGGCAGTATTTCCTGCCTGTTGTTTTGTCTATTATCTGTAATTGTGGCATACGATTATGCCCATTTAGTCCGTAAGAGTTTAGATATGCGTCTGCTTCTTCCCAACTAAAATAATTCTTGAAGCGTTTTTCTCCGTTGCCTTTTACAACAAACCACTTCGCTGTGTCTCGCCTCTTTTCAAAAGCGTCGAGTGGCATTTTTAGTAATTCTTCTAACTTCATTGTTTATCCTGTGCGTCGCTCATATATCGTTCTTCTTCTTTGGTAATTTCATTGAAACCCCAATCACCACTCCATACTGCAACTGCATACCTAGTTCCTTCCCAGATTCCTTCTACCCAATGTAGAGCCATAGCCGAGAATAATACTGCATCACCTTTTTCTAGTTTGCAGTCCTCTCCCTCTATCATTAGTCTACCACCTTCAAACTCATCATTTAACAAAATAGATATACTTAGATTTCTATTTCGTTTCATAACTGTTTTACCTTTTGTTTCTCTACCATCTCTGGAGTACCATACAGCGTCCCTGTGTGGAGCGAAACTTTGTCCAACTTCATAACATTGGATTCTTGTTGCTATAATCTTTTCATCTCCTAGTATCTTTTGTGATTTATCTAGGACTGATTGTGGTACGTCAAACTCTTGTATCTCATATCTGTTTTGTAAATGGTCTCGTTCTGGAACTAAATTACATGAATCTATTACTTCTTGACATTCTTCATCAGTAATAAAGTTCTTATATAACTTAAAACCCTTCATTTTTCAAGAAACCAAACTACTAAACTATCTCTATGACCTTTTAATACAGGTAAAACTTGATGCTCTAGGTTGGGCAAAAACAGTATTGGACAGTCTTTTTGCAATTTAAAGACAGTCTTTTGACCTTCCATCACAATACCGCCAGGGTGAAACCTATCTGGCATTTTAAATTCCATCTCGCCACCTTCGAATTCGCTAGGGTCATTAAGTAAACAGGACATTGATAATTTTCTATATCCTCTACCATCTCCATCAGTATGCCACTTGTAAAAATGCCCTTCGTGATATCGGGCTATCTGCAATATTTCTGGAGTATAATCATACCCTTGTTCGTTTATCCACTTCTCCATTAGCTGTATGCCTTCTGGCTGTGGTGCACCTACTCGTTTTGCTCTTTGTATGTATCTGCACTCAGTTTGTCGAAACTCAGGGTCGTAACCTCTGCCTGTAAATCCTTCCATACCTAAATGAGTATTGAAAGTATTTCTACATATATCTAGTATCTCCTCTGGTAGTCGCTCACACTCATGTATCATTGTAAGGTTTCCCATAAGTCTTGCACTTTGTAAGCAACCTTCCATAGTTCATCAGATATATCTTTTCTAGCATAGCTTGCTTTACCATGTGGTGAGTACTTAGGGTGCCAAATCTGGGAACTCAATGAGGTGAAATGTAGGTGATAAATATCACTCATTCCAAATTTTGCTTGGGTAGCTCTGTCTTTTGATTCTCCATCAGTTACGTACCCATCAAAAGAGTTCCATCTTGCATCTACTCTTTTTATAATTTTATCTTCTACTTTATCTCTGTAAGGACTGCCAATCTTCTTACTGAATACATTTTTATAACCCCAATTACATTTTGCTACATCTTCTATTGGGTCAATGTATTGTGCAGCTTTCTTACAATCCATCACAATTACACTATCACTAAACCAACCTCTTTCATACTCAGTACCTGCAAACTCTTTTGGATTCATGTTTAGCGTATCCCAAACCATACCAAAAGCGCAACCGCCTAGGTCTATGTCATAGAGTTCTCCTATGTCTCGGAAGTTCATTTGGTCACAGTCCATATAGATTGCTCGACCTTGCCAATTACATAGTGAGGGGATAGCATACCTGAAACATGTGAATGGCGTTCCCCAACCTGTCTTATCCCAATCCTCAAACATACTAGGTCTTAGCATTGTAATCTCTAGCTTTCTATCGGTATTTTGTAATAGAGTATATACTAATATTCTCTCTATCCACTTATCTTCAGTTTCTGAAGTTCCTACAAAAATTCTAATTGGCTCACTCATCTTCGTTCTTATCCCTTATTCCTTGTCTCTCAATCCATGCGTCATCTATATTGAAGTAGAAGAAGGTAGCCCCCTCTTTTGGAAAGAAACTTGTACATCTACCGCCTGGAAATAATACTTTACTTGTGTCTACATTGAAACCAAACGCATCATAATTGTGCCAATGGTTTAAGTGAGGTGAGTGCATACCCATTGCTCTGAGAGCAATTCTCTTTGAGAAATCATACTTACCATTGTATATGGCAGCATACGCATCTCCTTCTAACATTACTATTCCTGACCACCTTTTTATTGGGTGGCATACAGTATTCTTAGTAGCTTTAACTAATACTAGGTTAGATATGAGTGCATTGGGCATGTTTACGTGAGTGCGGATTTCATCAAAGAGTTCGTCCTGAAGTTCCGCCCAGACTGGAAAGCTGGAAGTATATCTGATGTTGGGCATCAAATTATACATGACATAAGAATCTGCGTGTATAAACCGCCAGTCATTCTCTGGATTCATGTAGCGCAACGATTGTTTTGCTAGGTCATTAAAAGGGGTAAAGTTCATTCATCAGTAACTGGTTATAAATTTAATTGCACCTTCCAACTCGGAAGTGTACTTCTCTGGTATACTTACATCAATTACTACTCTAGGGCGACTTCCTGTATTGTGGTCAGCAAACCATGTTTTACCATCTTTGCCCATTGTTCCACTTACACAAGTCCAGTTGCCTGCACCTACTTGACCTCTCCATTGGTCTTTGATAGTAACTTGCTTTTTGCCCTGAACTGATATTGAATAACCACTTCCTGAATTATGTATAAATCTGATGTAATGTCTGCCTTTGTTCTTAGAGTTATGCCACCCTGTATGTCCCCAGCGTGGAGGCATGACTGTTAAAGTGTCATAATACCACTTAGGGTGTTGCTGGAAGTGTTCTCCCATTTGATACTGAAAGAACTTCAAAAAGAAATATTTTTCAGTTCTTAGTCTTTTCTTCTGCCTACCACCTTTGAGTGGTGCAACTTCTCCTTCATAGGATTGATAATTGTGTTGCTTAGGGTATCCTACAAAACTCCCATCTGCCATCAAGGTCTTGAGTGTGGCAAATGTTAAATCTGGTTTTGGTAATGCCTCAAATGTGTGAGGTAATCTATATAAATTTGTTGCGAAACTGTCTAGTTTCCTTAATAATTTTATGTTTTTAATTGGTATTTGTTTCATTTTTCAAAGCGTCTGGGTCAGTTACTTTTTCGTAGTAAACCACGACCTCTTTGAGTTCGGTTATATATCGCTTTAATTCCTGCATATTATAACTCATCAACTCGTAATCAGGGATTGACATGGCCACGAATACTATTTGACCATGTTCCTTTGTCAACCTGTCATGAAACTCATCTATATTTTTATCTGAAACAACATACCATAATGGCTCTTTGAGGTCTATCTCCCTCGGCATAACAGGTTGTGTTATAATCCTGTCCATCGGCTTTGCCGTTACTTCTATTTGTTTAGTCGGTATCAGACTGCAACTCGACGCCATTATCGAGAGAGTCAATAGTCCTACTAATTTCTTCGATTGAGTCAAATACATCTTTCGTTCCATTGTTGATTCTTGGTTCTAGCAACCCAGGCTTTGCAGCCGCTAGTTTGGTTAAATTATGTCTGCGGAAGATGTCCATGTATCTATCCATTTCTTTCTGTGCTTCCTGAGACTTCTTTTGCAACTCGGTTAGTTGGGTTGTCTGAAGAGCGAAGTCATTTTGCATTGTTTTCATTGCTTCCTCTTGAGTTGCTACTGCACCTTCTAGTGCAATATTATTTGCTTTGAGAGTAACATTTTCTTGGTATAACCAATATCCTCCCAAAGATAATACTAAAATTATTCCTATTAGTAATTGATTCATAACTGTTCTATCCTATAATTGAGACCATCAGCCCCTCTAATTTCTACTAATTCATCATCATCAGTTGTGAACTGTAAAAATTTTTCTTGTTTCTTGTGAAACTTCTTAACTATGAACTCTTGGTCATCTGCATCGCCCCATGTATGATTATAACTAACAAGTAGTTTGTATCTAGGAAACAATGCGTACTTAATATACTCATAAATCCAAAATATTACTTTCCATATCGGCATATATACTTTAGAAAGGTAGTAATTAAGTTGCTGGAAGAAGGCTTTCATGCGGCAAACAAATCTGCCTCTGCTTGTCTACGTCTTGTTAATCCTTCTAATACTTTGCCACCTGCTTTATTCCATCTGAGCATTTGCTCTGGAACTCCAGCGTAGTCGCCTGCATTTAGAACTTTCAAAAGCGTACTTGCTTTTAGATTACCTGCGCCTAAGTTATAAACCCATGACACCATTGCATCAAATTGGTTTTGATTTAGCCCAACAGTTACTAAGTCATTTATGTAGCTTTCGTACTCTATTAGTTCTTCTTTTAGCATATCTTCTGCGTCTTGTTCAGTTATTTGCATACCTGGCTCAACGCCTTTTGTATGTCCGTAGCCTATTGTCCAAACACCTGCTGGGCATTTGTAAGCATATAACTCGCACCCTTCAAAGTGCTTTATTAAATCTAATCCTGTCTTTGATGTTTCCATAATAATCCTTTTTGGTGGAGGGAAATGTGGGGGTGGGTTGCACCCCCGCATATCTTAGTCAATTTCGAACTCTACCTCTTTGGTTTTGTCTTTCGTGATATTGACTGTGAGTAGACCATCTTTAAGCTTAATCTGTTCTACTTTGAGGTCGGAATTAAGGACAAAGGTTTTGTCGAATGACTTACCGCTTAGTCCTCGATGAAGATAATTATCACCTCCTTCGCTGTCTTTTACACCTTTTATTCGTAGTTCATTATCTTTTTGGACTACGGATAGTTGTTTTTTACTCCAACCGGGCACAGCGATTTCGAGTTTAAATCCACTTTTGCCCTCCACTATGTTATATCTTGGGTAGTTTGTTTCCATTTGGTCGAACCAAGCTGGATTATGTCCTAGCCAAAAGTTTTTAAGTATTTCTCTATGTATATTTGCTACCATAGTTAATTTTCTCCTTGTGCCTTGCGGTCACGCTTTGCGCCCTTGCGGTACGCGGTTAGTTATGTAAGCGAATTTTTCACTTACTTGGTTATTATATCAATTTTTGAACTTCATGTCAAGAACTATTTTCAGTCATCATAGTCTATCAAGTCTTTATCACGCAAATAATCGAGGGTATCTGAAATCCCAATCCTTTTACCGACTGAGTATACGATTCCTGCCGTACAAATAGTGATTGTTAACCATTGGTATTCATTAAATCCGAATAGTTCCATGTTATTTTCCTATATGTTTGATGTCCGAAGCTGGTATAACTTGATAAGCACCCTTGTTATATGCAGGTGCTACGGTGAATTTCTTACTTTCCTCTATCTTCCAAGAATTATCAACAGGTGTCGAATATTTGCTCGTTTTCATACTAGGATATTCTTTCTTCGTTTCTGTACTTGGTGCGAACGTTTTCTTGTGCTGACCTACAGCTTTTTTAGCTTTCGTTGTTTTCCAAGCATTTGTTTTTCTTTTTCTGCCACATGGGCTATACTGCATACTGCCTCGAATTATCATTTGTTTCTCCTATATTTTTTGATTCTTGTATATATTATACTACTATTCAAGCGCGAAGTCAAGAATTTTTTACAGTTCAACAAAAATAGTTCTTGACAAAGAGGGTAAAAATATGTATAATATAAATATGAGAACTTGGACTGACGAAGAAATAAAATACTTGCGAGAGAACTATAACAAAGTTCCAATGAATATTGTCGCTGGACAACTGGGTCGCTCTGCGCAAAGTATTCGTTCCAAAGTTCACAACATGAGAAAGAAAGGCTACACATTCGATAGGGTAAGAGATGCCAAGCATTAACTCTAAGAATATGCCATTCGAAAGGGCATTGAGAATCTTTCGTAAAAAATGCCAACAAGCAGGTATCGTGCAAGAGGTACGGAAACGCGAATACTACGAAAAACCAACTGCAAAACGAAAACGCAAAAAAGCAGCCGCAGTTAAAAGACAGCAAAAAATCACAAGAGCCGAAACTGCTCATTTACGCAGAAGGCCAAAACATTTAAGTTGAACGAAGGTCATAGTAGACTAAAATCATTTAAATAGCACTACTACTTTCAAAAAATAATTTATTTTTTCGTACCAAAACCTCATTCCAGAACTGCGTTCAACTACCTACGCAAAAACACATCTTGCAAAATTTCAAAAAGTATGGTAAAATATATACATAAATTAAGATACTAATCAAAACAAATCACCAATCACTCCACCACTCCTAATCTCAGAATCTTCTGTATGGAGCATCGGAGGAGCGTCAGCGGGGGAGATGCGATACTCTAATCTGAAAAATTCTGGAGAAGAGTAAGGAGTTAATGTGTTAATCACATCATCTAAAGAAACTCAAATAAAGTCGCAACGAACCCAATCTAAATACAACTTCCAACTAAATTACTACAATTACGCATCAAATTCTCATAACTTCGTCCAATTCGTAAAAAATTGGTAATAAAAAACCCCACATAAAGTGAGGTAATTTATACGAGAGAGGAGATAATTTGTTTTAATTGCCCCTTAGCTTCCCCATAGTTTTCGTTTTAGTCTTGAGACTCCTAGCTTTTCGAGGTCTTTGTCCTGTAGCATACGGATTTGAGTCGTTGAAACTAAATCCCGACTGCCATCAGCAAACTTCAGTCTCGCTTTCACACCCGTTGGGGTGTCAGTTAATCCCATTACTTCAGCGTATGTGGGTGTTCCTTTGTATGTCAACTTGCAGATTCTCATTTGAACTCCTCAGGTCTAAAGTTAATTATCAATGTTTCCTCTAGCAGTTTCAGAGAGTTCTTTGGAGATTTCTCTAACCCCGCTAGGGCTTGATAATCTACTCCTAAAATCTCACTTACTTTCTCTACTAGCTCTCGTTTTGTTACTGGCTTTTCTCCAGTTTTAGTCAAATATTCAGTCTTTTGGTAAACACCTTCTCTAGATAGCTTTCCTATCACAGATTTTATACTCTTATTTAACTCTGTTGCTAATTCTTCTACTGTTTCTCTGGTCGGATTAGCACTATACCTTTGTTTCATGGTATCGACCATTTCTGGTGTGTAGTTTACAGCCATGATTTCTCCTCAATTTTCTCTATTTCTTGCTTAGTTCGGTAGATAGAATAACCCCATATTTCGCTACAAACATGAATAGCTTCATCACTTCCATACTTACTTAGGGCTTCCCAATACTCTTCAGCCATTCGGTCTTCCCTACCTAACTTGTGATTTTCCATATGCATCTATCAGTTCCTCTCTATCTAATTTTTTACCAAATGTGTGGATATGCTTACCTTCTTGCCAGCGCTCTATCCACCCACCATTGTATTGTATATCCATTACAGACTTGCCATCAGTATCTTGTGGTCTATCATCATAATACATAGAACTTAAACTATGACAATGAAGATTTTTTATTTCGATTGCCCACTTCTCTGCCTCTATCAGTAGTTTTTGCTTTTCTACTAGTGCTGAATACTGACTCACTTCTTACCCCAAAACTTGAATTTTAGGAAGAAGTCATGACAGTTATCCATGAATCTGTTGAATCTATACTGAAACCAGTCAGAATGATTGTTTTCATATACCCAATTTATAGTATAAATAGTTAATATAGTCCAAACTGCAATAGAAAACATATAATTAAAGAGTGTATATGGTAGTAAAACTACATCATTTACCATTTCTATCATTAAATATCTCCTACTTCACGAGTTTCACTTCGTGCTACCTCGAAGCCATTTGGATATCTAGCTTCAAGCTTTTTAATATTCTCGTCCATTACTTCGTCAGGTGTATAACCTAGTGCCATACAGCCCTGAATCCAATACCAAAGTATGTCGCCTAATTCTCTTTTCATGTGGAAGCGTTGCTCATCATTCAGCGGCTTACCTTGAAATATCATTTTCTTTAATACTTCAGTAAACTCGCCACTCTCAGCTAGCATGCCGATAGCAGATGTCAGGACTCTTGGCACATTTATCCAATCTTCCTGTGCTTCCAACTTGGAAGTGCTATCGATAAATGCTAGAAAATCTTTTGATTGCCTGCTTGTTGTGCTGTCCACAAACTTTGCATAGTCATTTATCTTGCTCATTTTATTACTTCCTATATAAATTTAATCCTAAAAACGCCTGTCCGTTAGGTGTTTGGATTGGTTGATTTCCAGAGCTACTGGCAATAATGGTAGATTTACCACTAGCGGATTTGCCAAACTCTACATTCGTGTCAATGATAATGGTCATTGTGCCATCAGCATCAATTTGATACTTAATTCCTTTTCCTAAAGGTGTCATCATTTTCCTACTATCTCCCTTGCCCGCGATATTTCTTGTGCGAGCGTTTCTTAGATTTGTTCATGGTAGACATGGCGACCTTTACTCGTCGCCCTCTACCTCCTACTCCTTGAGAAGTGCATTTTCTAGTGGCTACTATACCTCTTAATTTACTATAAATTGCCATGTGCCTCCTCAAACCATTCGTGAACTAACTCGTCATAAAGCTCATCATACATTCTACCTGATTCTTCATGCTCGTCAGTCCAATCAAACTCATCGCTAGATAAGTCGATTTTATACTTACTTTCAAACTCCTCATTGAGTTCGCCACCATCTTTTTCTTCATAGTCGCCATTCTTCCATACGCCGATAAAGTTTCTAAACTCATCTTCGAATTGGCATGATATGTCTACTTCTTCGTCTATCGCTCTTAGGTGGTCGTTTAGAGCGTCGAGGTAAGGATAGATTGGACTCCAAGCACTTACTATGTAAGCGGAAGATTCATCTGCATCTTCTATGTGTGCCCACTTCGCTCCTATGTTTTCTATTCCCCAATCATACCAATTATCATCGGAATAGCCTTCAAACATAGGGTGAACTTGGATTTCCTTGTATTCCCTAATTTTTATAGTGCCATCTCCGTGATAGCTTGGTCTTTCTACTTCTTCATGGTAGTTGGTGAATAGCTTATCCCATTCTTTCTGACATTCCTCGTTGTCAGTTGAGATGTTCATATAATGATATACATGATTTGCCATCGTTTTACTACTCCTCGGGTGGCTCCGACCAGTCAATATTGCTAGGCAGTTCCACTCCTGTTATCTCGCACAGACGATAAAGCATTTCCTCATATGCGACTGTTAATTGTAT